>Ga0136634_10000105_pt1 | contig 41426 bp, 28 predicted proteins | sample AntDrymUQ8332106_2_FD_104654 | JGI IMG/M metagenome (GOLD analysis project Ga0136634, IMG submission 104654) | Polar desert sand microbial communities from Dry Valleys, Antarctica - metaG UQ833 (21.06) | ecosystem: Environmental > Terrestrial > Soil > Desert | place: Antarctica: Dry Valley... | reverse complement strand
CATCAGTATGACTCTAATGCTTGGTTTTTTCAAGAATGATAATTTTATCATTATTGAGTCCTACAACGACCAATTCTTTCCCCTTAGCCCTTAGCTGAATGAGTGATCGGACTGCTCCCTTGATATGTATCCCTGATCCCTTTGATTCGATCGTGGTAAAATTTCCCTTTCCATTTCCTTTCAGCAACAGTCCATGGCTAGCATCATAAATACCCACTTCCGGTTTACTTTGAAAAAAATTGCCGCCGAGCAGTAGATCCTGGACGCCATCTTTGTCAAAATCATTAATGAGAATTCCAAAGACAGGTGATAATTGTGCATCCTTCGGCAACGCATATATATCAAATTTTCCATGCTTGCGATTGAGAACAACAGAAGTTTCAAGCAGGTAAACATCGTTTCTATAAGACCTGTCCAGCGCATCCTGCCCGAAAACTTGCTGCATGGTTTTTCCACTATAGTCGCTGTATTTGAGAAACTTTTTCTTCAAATACGGAAGTACATTGAGTAAATCATGTTGCAAATACATAGGGTATGATTCATCACAATTGTAGCAGGAAATGACCTGTTCAATTTTCCGATTTTCATTGAAGTCGGAAGCATAAAGCGTAACCGGCTTTTCCCGGCTCGCCCTGAACATAGAATTTAATCCATGATTGCCTGCTACGATATCAGCATATCCATCACCATTAATATCTTTTACCGCAAGCCGGTTCCACCAACCGTTCGAATTGTTCAAACCTGCTTCCTTTGTCCGATCCACCAATTTCCCATTTTCATTATGTAACAGGGTAACCGGCATGTATTCACCCACCACTACCAGATCGGGTTTATTGTCAAGATCGTAATCAAGCCATTCTGCGTCTGTGATCATTCCGATAGACCCTAATGCGGAACAGAACTGAGAAGTGATATTTTTAAAAAAGCCTTTACCGTCGTTTTGCAAAATATACCCTTTTGCAGGAAACCCGTAAGCCAGCAACTGTTGCCGAATTCCGACAAAAAGGTCGATGTCATTGTCAGCATCAATATCCGTTGCTGCAACACAAGAACTACTTTCATAGCCACCGGCTGGGAGCATCTGGGGAGATTTTTGGAAATTGCCCTTTCCATCGTTTATGTATAACCGGTCAATGAGTGCCGTAGAATTAGGAGAAAATTCACTCCCTCCACTGCAAACATACAGATCCTGGTCGCCGTCAGTATCTGCGTCAAAAAAGAGGGCATCACTATCTTCGCTTTCTCTGTCTTTTTCCCAGATCGGTTGGTTAGAAGGGACAAATCGGCCATTGGCCTGTTGCATAAACAATGCAGACGCCTGGTCCTTGGCGCCGCCTATGAAAAAATCCTCCATACCATCTCCATTAACATCTGCCTTTGCCATCGGCGGTCCCTGGGTGGACATCATATGAAAGATCAGCTTTTCGCGATCGAAATCGACATAGCTATTCTCTTTATGTGAAAAATCAATTCCATAATCATCACGTATGGGCTGAAAGATTTTCTTTTCTAGCGCGATTGAATCCGAAGGACCTGGTAACGCATTCAACGGTTCTAATACGATCATTTGATCAGGGAGAACGTTATAAGTGACAGACTGCAAACCATCGGGCCATCTGACGACCACTGAATCAATCATCGAACAATTGCCCAGGCCGAAAATCAATCGGTAATCCATGCTTGATTGAAAACCTCGGCTTGGCATCTGCTGCTGGCAGGTCATTTGACCGTTATAATAAAGTGTAACCTTAGCTCCAATAGCAAAGCGGTTCGACCCGTGCCCCTGTAATTCTACTTTCAGGTATTTGCGATCAGAAAAAATATCATTGCAATTGTTTCTATAAACAAATGAGGGCATGTTCACATTGTTTACTACCAGGTCCAGATCGCCATCATTGTCAAGGTCTCCGTAAGCAGCGCCATTTGAAAATCCAGGTTGATCCAAACCCCACTCTTTTGCACGGTTCGTGAAACTTGAATCACGGTTATTGGAAAAAGCATAGTTCGAAATGGGGTTTGAAGTCATCGCTTCGATCAGTTTTTTGTTGCGATTTTTACTGGTAAGAATATCATTCATAACCTTCCGGTCAGATATATAACGGATATAATCTCCGTTAGTCAGGTCTTGAAAAATTCCGTTTGAAATAAAAATATCTTTCCATCCATCATTGTCAAGGTCTGATATTAATGCACCCCAACTCCAGTCCGAAGCATGTACCCCTGCCATTCTTCCGATTTCTGAAAAAGAGTGATCCCCATTGTTAAGATGCAGCATGTTGCGGCTGAACTGATGGTAGTATCCCTGCTTAAGGTTAAGTTGATATTTATCCCAGTTTTCAAAGTTGCTATTCGTTTTGAGTCGCACCTCATTCTGCGGCAACATCTCGGTTACAAAAATATCCGCACGACCATCGTTATTGATATCAGCCATATCCGCGCCCATGGAAGCATAACTGATGCTGCTCATCTGCCCTTCAAGCGATTCCTCGAATGATCCATTATGAGTATTGATGTACAGGTAATCCCTTTCAAAAAAATCATTCGATACATAAATATCCTGCCACCCATCATTGTCAACATCACCAACGCTGACGCCTAGCCCAAATCCAATAGCACTTCCATAAATTCCGGCTGACTTACTGATATCCACAAAGTGCTTTCCTTCATTTCTGAAAAGTTTATGTCCACCAAGGGAATCACGGGTATTCCGTTCATTATATTGTAGATTAAAGATTCCAATTAATTTAAATGAATTATTTAATAAAAACATGTCCAGATCGCCATCGCGGTCATAATCAAAGAATGAGGCATGTGTCGAATATCCCTGGTCCGCAATCCCAAACTCTTCTCCTTTTTCAGAAAAATGAAGATTGCCATCATTAATATATAATTCATTGCGTTTGTGGTCACCTTTCACGTCGCCACTATTACAAACATATATGTCCAGGAGCCCGTCACCATTTACATCAGCCATACTAACCCCAGTTGACCATTTACTTTTTTTTATGATCCCGGAGGAAGCCGTAATATCTTTAAAATGAAAATTACCAAGGTTCAGGTAGAGCCGATTGGGCTGCATGTTTGCGGTAAAGAAAATATCCGTTAAGCCATCATTGTTGATATCGCCTAATGCAACACCACCGCCGTTGTAAAAATTTCGATAGGTGTAAATATTAAATTCTTCATCATGCACAAGCCTGTTGATGAAATTGATTCCGGACTCCTGAGAAGGAACCAGGGTAAATAATTTTTTATCACTCTTGCTTACCGGTTGCGAACATGCGGAAAGAAGCCAAATGGCAACCAGGTAAAGAGCGAAAGACCGTATTTTAGAATATAGGTTAGGATGATGAGCGATTTGCATGAAACAACTTTTCACTACTTAAGTCAGTATATTCGATTCTAATATCCTTTTCTGTCATCTTTTTCATCCTGATCTCCCTGTTGCCATCAATCTTTATCAAAGAATTACCGTCCATTTGATTTTTCAATATGAGGTAATTTTTAGGACCATACCATGTATCAAATAAATGAATAAGGTCTTTTTGAAGACTATCAGCATACAAATGCTGGTTCCATGGGGCAAAGGCATTATAAGACGCATTCACACTTATTTTATACAGTTTGTCCTTATGAAATTCCGGTGTAAACCTGAAAGTAGCAGCAGACGGCAATCCTCTATTCACCTGGTATACTACGGCATTGTTATCATGGCTGTTTTGAAATAATTTTTTTGCATTCATTTTCCAGCAATACTCATAAAAGCTGGTTACCGTCATGCCTAACTTTAACTCCAGAAATATAGAATCTTTTTTGATTCCTGTATTCAATTCAGACGATATCAATTCTTGATACCGTTCAATATCAGAAGAACTATTACAGCCATATACCATCAGGCAAATAAAAAATGCTGTAAAAGTTCTTCTAAATATCATTTCGATCAATCATTTTTTAAACCCTCAATAACCTGGATTCTGTGTTAAATTGGGATTTGCATTAATTTGTACTTCCGGGATTGGAAAAATATTGACATGGGTTGATGGATCAGCGCTATTAAATCTTCGTGAAGCATTGAAATACCCAAACCGGATCATATCCTGCCTTTTTACTGATTCAAAAGCCATTTCCCTTGATCGTTCCATTAAGAAACTTGCAGCAGTTAAGGATGTCAAAGGTACCAGACCGGATCCACCATGTTTCACCCTTATATTGTTTACAGTGGTGAGTACGGTTCCCTCATTCCAATTGCCGGTTAATCTTGCAGTACATTCTGCTTTCATCAATAAAATGTCAGCGTATCTGAAAATTGCCATATCATTATCCAGGTTATAATTCATGCCAGGATAGAATTGCCACTTGCTGATTCGGGCGCCTGCCTGTGCCCAGCAATCCGGTTGAATCATATTTATATAAGGGGTAAATGTAAGCGGCTGTCCATCAGGGTCACTTGCTTCGGCCGCGCCATCAATCAGTCTTGTTACTCCATCGGCAGCATATTGTGGACCCACCAGGAAATTTGTCAATCGGTTATCTAATGTTCCTGTTGTAGGGGTTCCTTTCGGATCAAGGCCGATAACTGTTCCCTGTATGCCAGGATTTTGGACAGGATCAATATAAGACTGGTAAAATTCCTGCACAGCAGAAAAGCCGTTCCATGCTCCACCCACTAACGTGTAGGTTTGCGCGCTCAAACCGTGAAGCGTATTTGCGTGTAAGGAGAACCCACCCGCCTTGGTTCCGTCATATGGGATCGCCCAAATGAATTCGGAGGAACCGGTATTGTTTCGTTTGAAATTATCGAGGTAAGTTGGAGTCAGTGAATACAAGCCTGAATTAATAATCATGTTACAGGCATCGCTTGCTTTCTGCCACTGGGGGGTGCCGGTAAAGACACCCGCATTAAGATATAATTTGGCAAGCGCTGCCATTGCTGTATAGTAATTGACACGCCCGTAATTGGGTCCGTCTGCGGGTCCTGTCTTCGGAAGTGCGTTTATATTATCGAGTAATTCTTTTTCAACGAAATCATACACTTCTTTGCGGGTCTTTGTAGCAGGAGGTTGTGTATTGGTAAAATCTGTTACTATAGGAACATTTCCATAAAGATCCAGCAACCAATAATAATATATTGCACGCAATGCCTTAAGCTCCGAAACATACGTTAAGGCAGCTGGCGAATTGCTATTTGACAATGCCAGTAGGGTTTTATTACAACCCGCAACACCGCCAAATGCCCAGGTCCAGGCATCATTAATTTCACCATCGGTATTGTTGCTGGTTCGCGTATACGTGTGATCTGAATATCGCACCCATTTCCCATTATCATACCAGGCACTGCCGCGCTGGGGTACCACCATTTCGTCGGCAGTCGTTTCACTTAAAATGAAATAAAAATTGGAATAAGAATAAATGGGTGCATATGCGCCGCCAACAGCTGATGCAAGTTCGGCATCAGTCCTGTAAAAGTTTTTAGTTGTAACCTGATCATATAGTAATTTATCCTCATCAAGTTTGGTACAGGAAACCGCTAGGAGCAGCACACCTGAAAAAGCTGATTTAATAATGGTTGAAAGAAGCATCTTATAAAAAATTAATTTGATTAAATTGTTACATCAGAACAAAAAATTGAGTCCTACAGTGAATGCTCTTGTATAGACCCATGTTTCTCTTCTATCCACTCCCGGTGCAAGAAGATTGATGGACCCATTATCATTTACATCAGTATAACGTACTTCGGGATCAACGCCTGTATAATTAGTGATGGTAAATAGATTTTGCCCCGTGAAGTAAATCCTGATGCTCTTGAATGCACGACCTGCGGTGGTTGATGCCAAAGGAAAATTATAGCCAATCGTCGCATTGTCAAGTTTGACGAAGGAAGCATTTTCAACTTCGAGACTACTGAATTTTTTTCCATCCTTTAAAGCAGGATTGAAAAATTTCGTGTTAACAGGATTATAACCCGTTAACTTCGGAGTTTCGTAAAATGCCCTATAGGTATTTATTAGCTGGTGACCGATAGAACCACGGAAAAATAGATTGAGATCAAAATTTTTGTACCGCAGGGTATTGTTCCAACCAAATTCAAAATCCGGGAGACCATTTCCAAGGACCATTTCTTTAGCTTTCGAAAAATCGGTAGGTTTTCCAGTGCCATCATCGAAAAGATAGGTGCTGTCTGATTTCAGGCCAATGTATTTAATACCCCAAAGCGTGCCGATACGCTCACCTGGAATGGCGCGGGTGACCTGCAATCCACTGAAGCCAGGAGATCCAAGCGAACTTGCTCCAACATAAGAATCTTTTAAGGATTCATCGAGTTTAGAAAGGGTGATATTATAAGTAGCATAGTTTACGGACGAGGTCCAGATCAAATCTTTCTTTTTAATAAAGTCATAGCTTAAAGACAATTCAATCCCGTTGTTTTTTATTTCACCAATATTTTTCCATGTAGTGGGATTGAGATTAGGAGGGGAAGGAACCGTTAAATTAAAAATTAAATCCTTGGTTCGCCTGCTATAATAATCAAAACTGCCGCTGAGCCGGGAATCAAACAAAGCAAAGTCCAACCCCAAATCAATTTCTTCTTTTCTTTCCCATTTAAGGTCAGGATTTGGATTTACAAAAGTGGCATAGGTCTGTAAATAAACCCCATTCCCTGCATAATATGAACCGCCCTGGTTGGTAAGACGTTCCAGTGATAAGTAAGGACTTGGTGGCAAGGCGCCTGTTATTCCAAAACTCCCCCTGATCTTAAGGTTGTTGATGGTAGGAATATCTATAACCTGGCTGATATCTAATCCTGCACTAACGGCCGGAAAATATCCCCACTGATTATTCTTACCCAGCATAGATGAACCTTCTCTTCTTAAACTAGCCTGGAAAAATGCGAGATTGTTATAGTTCAGATTTAATCTACCAAAAAAACCAATCAGCCGGCTTGCGTTTTTATAACTGGATGTTGTTGCGAGGCCATTACGAAAATCAAGTGCTGAATTAATATTTTCGCTAGACGCATCTGTAAGAAAATCACCGGCCCCTACCTGGAATCCCTGGTTAAGAAAATCCTGGTAAGAGTAACCCGCAAGAACGTCTATGTCCAGTTTATTAAGTTTGCTTCGAAATGTTAGTGTGTTTTCATACAATTGATTAAAAGATTCATCATCACGTTTATTAGCAAGTCCACGTTTTTGAAAGCCTCCTCCGGAGAGCGCGGTTCTTGGCGAATAGCTATATCCGTTAAAACTTGATGTTTGTTGAGCGTATCTGACAAGGAATTTCAATCCGCTTACAATCTCATATTCTGCGGAACCCGAGAAATTAAATTTTTTTGTTTCTCCATTATTTGAATTCTGGACCAATGCAGCAACCGGGTTAAAATAGTCGAGGATACCCTGATTTTCAAAAAAACCTCCGCCAGCGATATTATACCGCGTATCGCTACTATACACAGGCGCCGTAGGATTGTAGATAGTTGCCCATTTAAATGCAGCTGAATTTCCAAATTGCGATTTTCTACGTGTAGCGTTCAGGTTTATATTCAAAACCAATTTATCGTTTAGTGCTTTCTGGATGAGGTTTAACCGGCCATTGAATTGCTGATTACCGGTATTGAGGGCAACACCTTCATTATTCCTGTAATTGATAGACGTATTATAGGAAGTTCCTTTTACTCCTCCGCTCAAAGAGAGGTTATGTACATGCGAAAAAGCATTGCGGGAGATTTCTTTATTCCAGTCAGTTGAGGCCCCATAATCATTTCCCAATTTCAATTGGCGATACTCATTTGCATTCATATGTGAAGTGAAGCGGCCTGCTTTTTCCATGGTACCGGATACATTGTACGCTATAACCGGCGTGCCGGTGATACCTGATTTTGTAGTGATAATGATGACCCCTGCGGATCCCCGGGTACCATAAATAGCCGCAGCAGAACCATCCTTCAACACATCTATGGTTTTGATATCATTTGGATCCACTGTATTTAAATCAGCACCAATCTGATTATCGATTACAACCAACGGTTGGGCGTTCGTTCCCAGCGTTGATAAGCCTCTTAATCGAAGTGTAAATTCTGCATTTGGATCGCCTCCAGGTCGCGATACGGAAAGCCCGGCAACTTTTCCTTGCAACAATTGGGCAACATTGCTGATGTTTCCTTTATTAAACTGATCCGCATTGACTCTTGTGATGGCACTGGTCACTTCCCTTCTTGTTTTTGTTCCATACCCAACAACAACTACTTCATTTAGATCACGGATATTTTCCTCCAGAACAATCTTCATTTCTGCATCCTTTAAAATGGCCATAGTCCGGGTAACATATCCAACATAGCTAAACACAAGGGTGCCATTCTCTTCAGGAACGGAAATATTGAATTCCCCTCTTGAATTAGTAGCCGTTTGAATGGTGCTGTTCTGAAGGCCCACTGTTACTCCTTCGAGCGCTTGTCCGGACGACGCTCTCACAACCCCTCGGATTTCAAATTGTTGAGTTGCTTTTACTAGGCTGGTGATCACAATCAGATCCTCATCGATCCGTGAAAATGTGAAACCCGTTTTTTGCAATATCTGCTGAAGTATTATGCTGACAGCCATTTCTTTTACATCTACCGATACTTTTAAATGTGCGGGAAAAAAGTTGTCTGCATAAACAAAGCGGTAAGTGGTTTTTTGTTCAATCACTTTTAGAACTTTGCCTACAGTCACCTCCTTCATATTTAAAGTAAGTTTTACCTCCTGCCCAAACCCTTCTGCCGAAACCTGGAGGCAGCTAATGAGAACAACGAGAGCAGTTAATTTCATAAGCAGTAAACATTTGTAATGTCGCCTGGCGATCCGGCTAAGCCGGTGCAGTCCATTTTTTTGCATACCTTTAATCGGTTTTAATTGTGATTAAATGAAACAGGTGCCACCTAGAAAATGTACCTGATTCAAATGCGTTAAACCAGGGGGAATGCGCTAACATTCCCCTTCATTTTTATTGATTACTTAACCACGATTGTTTTTCCATCCATGATCTTATAATCGAACGATCTCGAAAGTTTTAATGCTTCAAGTATCTGTGTGATTGTTTTCTTTTCAAACGTTGCAGTGTATCTGTAATTCCTGATTTCGTTATCTTCAAATTCGAATCTGACATTATAGTTCCTCTCAAGTTCAACTGCAATACGTTCAAAACTTTGATTGGCAAAAAGTAACTGATTTCTCATCCAGGGAGTTTCAATAACAGTACTGTCAAGTCGTGAGATGTTTACTCCTGGCGCCTTTTCCAGTTTTTTTGCATCTGAGTGAGTCACTGAATTTCCAGCAGATGGATCATCCATTTCTGCAGAAAGAGTGATTTTTTCATGAGGCCTCAATATAACTTTTTTGTTATTCCTGTCTTTAAGGGTAATCTCTACTGACCCGCTGATCAGGCTTGTCTCAGATTCAGGATCCGCTGGATAAGCCTTCACGTTAAAGACTGTCCCCAGCACTTTGATATCCATCATTTTGGTGTGAATGATAAATGGTTTTTTTGGATTATGTGTAATTTCAAAATACGCTTCGCCTTCCAGTAAGATTTCTCTTCTGTCGTTATTAAAACCCTTCACCACCCTGATGGAACTTCCGGAATTTAAAGTGATCTGGCTGCCATCGGGTAGTTGGAAAAATTTTTTTTCGCCCGGTTGGCTAACCTGGGAATATAGAGTTGGAAGGTTTTGATTTGAACCTTGATTTTCCGAAGACCAGGGAAAAATAAAGAATGCACCAACTATAGCTGCTGCAACGCCTATTAGAATATAAACACTTTTATAAACAGAGGATGTTTTTACAATTTCTTTTACTTTTCTGTTGCTTGAATTGGTTGAAAGGTGTTGTTGAAAAAGCGTTTTAAAAATTTTTTGGTCTTCTTTGACCTGGAGGTCGAGGTTGCCATTCAGAATGTTATATAATTCTTTTGCCTTCCTGACATCGGGAATTTTTTGTGGATTTGCTTCCTGCCATTTGGTCCAGAAATGCACATCATTTTGATTTTTATGCATGCAGTAATTAAGAAAACTATCGTCGGATAAAAAATCTTCTGGAGTATATTTAATATAATTCAAGTAAAGATGTTTCCCTATAGAGGAAGCAACAAGGTTGGTTTTACTATGAATTCACGATTTTTTTTTAAAAGCCTTTGGACACGATCAAATAAGAGGAGTTAAAAAGAAGGAATAACATACTGGCTACAAGGAACAGATTTCCTCTTTCATCACAACTCAAATGTTTTCGTAATGTGGTAAGTCCGGCGTGAATGATATTGTAGGCTGTTCTTTTACTAATCCCGCATTGCGAGGCAATTTCATCATATCCCAGATCTTCGAAAAACCGAAGACGGATCAACTCCTTTTCTCTTTCGGTGAGATAAGACATCGCTTTCTTAATCTTACTAATCATCTCCTCTTTTTCCTGGAACCTAATCACTACTTCTTCAAAGCAAGGTTGATCAGCGTCCAGATCTCCGTAAAATCGGTGGTGTTTCAATATCTCCAGACCGGCAGATTTTTTCCTTGCAAGCAGTTCTCTTTTAATAGCAGTAAAAAGATAAGCCCGTACATTTTCTACTACAGGAAGCTGTTGACGCATATCCCATAAACGAAGAAATAAATGGTTAATAGTATCACGGGTATCTTCGCGCTCTTGCATGAATTTTGAACCAAAATTCATTAATGAAGGATAGAAAGTATTAAAGAGGTCAACTAATGCATCCTCATGACCCATTCGCAACCGGGTCCATATGGCAATATGGTTAGCAATACTAGTAATGGCAATTAAAAGTACTTATATTTTGAAGAATGCAAAATTTCAATTATCAACTTAATGAATTGATTAGTCTTTAATATAATGGTGTAAATTCAAGAAGATAAATTTTAGTGAGGTAGAAGATGGGGCATATAAAATGATAGTAAGCAGTCCAGGTTTTTTAAAATTGTTAAACCAAAACTTAAGGCTTATTCTCATATTGTCAGAAAACAGGAAATTTATTCATTCTGATTATGAACAACGATGTAATTGATTTACAAAACAGAGATTCATACTTTGATAATTTAAAGGTGACACTCATTTTTCTGGTAGTGGCGACCCATTATGCTGGTATGTATGGGGACATTCCCAGTATGCGGGGCTTTTACAATGCTTTGTGTTCATTTCTTATGCCGGAGTTCATTTTTATATCAGGTTATTTTTCTAAAAAAATAATATCCCAAAGAAAAAGCGATGTGATTAATCTATTGATACCTTACATACTCTTACAACTCTATCATTTGTTATTTACAAAAGTATCCGGCCTGGGAAATGGAAGTTTAAATTTTACTATCCCCACATTCCAAAACTGGTATTTACTGGCATTATTTATTTGGCGGTTACTAATACCCTACTTTAATTTTTTCAATAAGACTGCTGCGATAATGTTAATATTTGCCATTTCTGTTGGCATTGGTTTTATACCTCAATTCAATAAATTCCTGGCCTTGCATAGGGCCATTTATTACATGCCATTTTTTGTACTTGGCTATTTCTTTACTGATTTAAAATACTTGATTTCGAGGCTTCACAGATATAAAACTTTATTCATAGTTCTCTTTTTTTGTATGACGTCTGCAATCATGGTTGTATCGTATTATAGCAAGAAATTGAGCTTCATTATAACTTATGCATATCTCCCCTCTTTCGGTTATCACTCTTTGAAATATTATTCTGCAAAAACTTTATTACCATTCATTATACGGGTATTAGGAATGATCAGTTCCATAATAATTTCATGGGCAAACTTATTTTTAATACCAATGAAAAAAACCTGGTATTCGAAATTTGGCAGGCACACCTTATATGTATTCTTCTTTCACATGTTTTTTGTATGGCCAATCGCATCTTTCCCATATTTTCCAATAATTACCGAAGTCTGCGTACTCGTATTTTCATTATTGATCGCTGTTTTACTCTCTCAGAATTTTATTGTTAAAATGCTTACACCCCTCATAAGTCCCGGTCATTTATGGAGTAAGTATATTTAAAATTACCATCCTATAATATTTTCCTTGAGGAGCTGTAAGCAGACCTTTTTCATGATCCTTTAAACGAATCTTAACCAAATTGATATAAGGGGTTGAGAATATATTATATGTTATTGTCAGTCTGATTATCTCGAACCGACTTTAAGTCCATCATAAATTAGCATTGATATAATTCGAAGAAAAATCCTTTTTTGGATTGACCATTAACAAAGTTTATACAGATCCAACTTCTACCTTTGGTTTTGGCAATGGAGTTTTACCCCTCGGACTAGATCGAAAAAATTTTCATCTTTTCAACCTCTATTCATTAGGTATCAAGGGAATTAAATAATGCTCGAATTGGGAACTTTTTTCTATAACTCATAAACAGAAAATTTTAGAATCCCTTTTTTGATCATCATGATGTCCTGACTTGTTCCACTTTTGGCAATTGTAAATGACTTTCCTGTGATTAATAATTCTTTTCTTCCATACTGGGAAGTAAATCCCTCCGTGAATAATTCGTAAGGTGCGTTTTGGAGCACCTTAATATACTCTATGGTTAGGGTATACTCAGTATTATTCTCAAGCTGCTCACTGAGAAGCGAGTAATTCATGTTACTGTTCTTAGATAATGTAATTGGAGTCGCTGATTTAGCTGCTCCTGTTCCTTTGTAAAGTTTCAGGTCTATATGGATGATTGCAGTGTCCGTAATTGGGGAAATTACGATGAAGGTAAGCCCCTCTTCCTCTAATAGTTCGTTCGACTTAAGAGGCAGATTTTGCTCCTCCTGTTTTTGTTTTTGTTCGGGGGTCAACTGTACCCTCTCTTTCCTACAGGCAGCGATTGCAATAGCAAAAAGAATAAGAAGAAATCTAGTTTTCATTTCGTTTTATTTTGGGTATGTGTGAGCGGATTAGCCGTTCTGACTTTTTATAATTCGGTTGCTATGTATTGACTGATCAATGGTATTTGCTTTCGCGTTCTGCAGCTAAAGAAAAAGCCACAGAAAATCCTTGTTTGGAGTGTGTGGAAATAATACTGTTCCAAATCTTACAATATCACTCCATTTTTTAGCTATCCCATTGTGGAACAACAACAAGAAAAAGAGATTTTTTTTAAGTAGTATTGAAATCAACTAATGAAATCAACTAATAAGAAGTTAGTTAGTGGAATATTGAAAGTATTATCAAATTTGGTTTTTACGAACCGGGATGTAGATCTTACTTTAGGCCATCATGTATAAAGAAAAAATCGGGCCATTTTTTCTGTCCGCATTACTAATTTATGATCTGAAGCTATTGTAAAATTTATACCCTATTATTTCTATTGTTCGGTAAACCTCTTATAATGATGTTTTAAAATATAGATTAAAAAATGGTTGGCGTTAGTATTATATTTTAATTTTCTGAACGGTTTTTATCCCTAAAAAAATGTCGGTATTTTCCAGATACTTTCTTACTAATATCACTGGAGTTATAATGTGATAATAATAAATAATAAATGATTCTAGTTGAAAACCTGATCAGCATTTGGTCTGTGATACGACTAATATAAAATCATGGAAAGAAAAATAAATAAGAATTAACAAATAAGGTTCCTGGCTATTATCTCTTCCATTGTAAATAATTATTAGTGGAGCTTGACAGCATACACGAAGGAACTATTATCTACCTAATTGTCTAGTATTGACATTATGGACCTCACCGTTCACCACTCATATAATCTCTAGTGGAATCTGACATCTATCTTAGTAATTTATGGTTTCAAAATCCTCCAATGATCAAAGCTATAATGATAATTTTTTTTTGTAGTGCCTTGAATACATCTTTTAGCCAACCTTCCTCGCATTTTTTTATAAATCCAACCGGTACTTATATTCTGAAAGGAGAGAAACACAAGGGTGAAATCAAGGGGAATTTTGCAGAGGTTAGGGTAAAATTATTGGGGGATTCTTTGCTAGCCCTTTCTTTATATTCCAACAACGGATATCCTCAATATGCATCAGGTTCCTTTATAGATACACTCAAATACATTAATAACAGGGCCATATATTCTTCTAAATCCGGGGAATTTTGCCAGATAGTTTTTTCGTTTGTTCTCAATGGATTAAACATTAACCAGGTTTATGGAGATCCATCATCTACCTGTGGTTTTGGCAAAGGAGTAATACCTCTCGGACTGATCGAAAAACATTCCTCTTTTCAGCCTATAATTCAGTCTTTATCAAGGTGAAAAGTAACAATGCTCCAATTGGGAACTTTTTTCTACAGCCTCTCCAATCTAATGTTAAATACCGCTCATTACTCTGTGCTAATTTCCTAATAGAAGCTTATAAAATAAGGTCTGTTATTTGCACTTCTTATGTTCACCACAACCATTTTAGTTTACTGAAGTTTATGGCTATACAACCCCCTCATAACTCTGCCCCGACTGCCTTACGGCGTGTGGGTCGCATCTTTCTAAAAATCCTGATCGGCATTTTTGCATTGTTTATAATTATCATATTACTGATACAAACACCGCCGGTTCAAAATTTTGCACGAAAAAAGATAGTCGCATTTCTCGAAAACAAATTACAAACACGTGTCGCAATTGGTAGAATCAATATTGGAATTCCAAACAAGGTACTATTAGAAAATATTTATGTTGAGGACAGGCAAAAAGATACTTTGTTATCAGGAGGAAGAATAAGTGCCAACATTAATATGTTCAAATTAATCAATAGCGAATTAGAAATTACTGAACTGGAAATTGACGAGGTCACAGCTAAAATAAAAAGGGTACTACCGGATACGGTATATAATTTTCAATTTATCGTTGATGCCTTTATCCCCAAAAAAGCCACCCCTGCTAAACCGGTTGATACTGCCGGAATGAAGTTGGCACTTGATGTAATACGATTGAATAAAATAAGGCTCGTGTACAAAGATGCCGTAACAGGTAGCGATATGGATATCTGGCTCGAACACTTTGATACAAATATTGAAACATTTGATCCTGTAAAACAGGTATACAATGTACCCGTTTCAAACCTAAATGGGCTAAGAGCCTCTATATATCAACATAAGCCACTTGTACAACCCGGACCATTGGCCGAGGATATGGTGGAAGCCGTTCAACCTACTCCCTTCAATGTTAGCTTCAAAGAGTTGAACTTAAAAAATATTATACTCGATTATAAAAATGATGTTTCTTCCTTTTATACAAATTTGAACCTAGCCGATCTCATTGTCCATGCGGATAAGGTTGATATGAAAAACAAGATCATCACCCTTGATGAAGTGCAATTGAACCAGGCCAATGCAGCCATACGGTTAGGAAAAAAAGAAACAGCCAGGGAGATTGTAAAACAGGCGAAACAGGAAGTTCAAAGCCAGGCTCAGAATGATTGGCGCTTTGAAGTAAAAAAGATTCAACTAAATAATAATAATATTCAGTTCGACAACGATAATACCCCGCGATTAACCCAGGGGATGGATTATTCACACCTCAATGCAAAGGAATTAACACTTCATGCAAATGATTTTATTTTTACAATGGATTCTATTGCAGGTCGTATTACAAAGGGCGAATTCAATGAACAAAGCGGATTCAAGCTCACAACTTTAGAAACAAAATTCCTGTATGCAGCTAAAGAGGCTTATCTCGATGATCTTTTACTGGAAACACCGGGAACAACCATCCGCCGTTCTGCAACTATCCAATACCCTTCACTCGAAGCTTTGCAAAAGAACATTGGCACATTGCAAATGAACATCGATTTGGAAAACAGCAAAATTCAAACAAAAGACATTCTGTTATTCGCCCCTCAGCTTACATCTCAACCAGCTTTTCAAAATAAATCGGCTGTTTGGTTTATTAACAGCCGGGTTACCGGTTCTGTGAGCAGTTTGCAAATTCATGAATTGCAATTTCGGGGATTACAAAATACAAGAGTAGATCTTACTGGAACAATAAATGGTTTACCGGATGTAAACAAATTGAATACTTCTCTTTCCATCAATACATTCAGTACTACTAAAAGAGATATTGAATCTTTGGTACCTAAAAATACAATTCCCGCTACCATCACTTTACCCGATAGAATAGATCTCAATGGAATAGTGGCAGGAAACATTCAATCTATGCAAACAGATCTGGATATAAGAACCAATCTGGGAAATGTATCAGTTGATGGAACTTTTGGGAATTTAACGACACCCGCAAATTTTCAATACAATACAATTTTAAATACGAAGAACCTCAACCTTGGAAAAATATTGCAGAATGAGCAGTCATTCGGAACGGTAACAGCCAGTCTTACGGCAGTAGGCAAAGGGACTGATCCGAAAACTGCTAATGCTACCATTAAAGGAGTTATTCAATCAGCTGTGCTTAATAAATATAACTACACAAATGTTCAATTGAACGCATCACTCGCACGCCAGCAAATGGTGGCTGATATGAAGGTGGCTGATCCTAATATACACCTTGCACTGAATGCTAAAAGTGATCTTTCTGCGAAATTTCCATCTATACAACTCACCGCTGATATTGATAGCATAAAAATGTTGCCGTTAAACCTTTCGAAAGAATTTCTGGTCTATCGTGGAAACATTACAGGTAATTTTCCTGTTACTGATCCAAAAAATCTGAGAGGAGAATTATTGATTACGAATTCCCTGTTAGTAACAAAAGATCAGCGCTTTATTTTAGACAGCGTCGATCTAAAAGCAGGGAGAACAGATTCCGGGCAATTCCTCCAGGTTCGCAGTGATGCTGTTAACGCTACCTTAACCGGGCAGTATAACCTTGTTCAACTTGGATCTGTTATACAACAGTCCATCCAGCCGTACTATACATTGGTTCCTAATTATAAAATGGTTGCCGTTGACCCCTATGATTTTTCAATGAATGTACAGGTTACTAACGGTCCTCTATTAAAGGTATTTGTTCCTGGCCTTGAACATCTGGATCCTATTACCATACGGAGTCATTTTGCTACTAACGCAGGTTTTCAGGCAACGGTCAATTCACCGCTTATTATTTTTAATGGTAACCGGATTGAAAATCTTAATGTGAATGCAGGCACTGGAATTTCTGCCATAACATTCAATGCCAATATGGAGAAATTCAGTAGCGGAACTGCTATGAGTTTACACTCTACTAATATCAATGCTGTTATAGCCAATAACAGGATCAATTTTATGGTAGGAATTAAAGATAAGAATGCGAAGGATAAATACCGGCTTGGCGGAATTGTAGATCAGCCCGAACTGGGAGTGTATTCTTTAGCGTTGCGTGCAGATTCCATGTTATTAAATTACGATCAATGGACCCTCGCCCAAAACAATCTGGTTAGGTTCAATACAAATACTGGTGATATTAATGTTAGCAATTTTATTTTGGGTAAAGGCACTCAGCAATTAAGTATTCAAAGCACTTCAACAACACTCAATTCGCCCATGCAGGTCACCTTTGGCAATTTCCGTATTGGCACTGTAACAGGTTTTCTAAAACAGGATACCTTACTGGCCGATGGAACCTTAAACGGCCAAGTAGTATTGAGCAATATCACCAAACAACCAACATTTACCAGCGATATAACAGTTACGGACCTTACCATACTAAAAGATACTGTAGGAAACCTTGCATTGAAAGTTAATAATACCACTCAAAATGTATTTAGTGCCCAGGGAACTCTTACAGGAAAAGGAAATGATATTGCATTAAATGGGAATTATTATGTTAAGCCTGCTAATCAGAGTTCTTATGATCTTATTCTGGATATTCGGCAATTACAAATGACTTCCATAGCGTCTGCATCCATGGGCAGCCTCACACGTGCACAAGGATTCATCAACGGCAAAATTGATATCAATGGAACCTTTGAAAAGCCCGCTGTAAACGGTAATCTCAATTTCAATAACGCAGGTTTCAGCCCTACAGTGCTTGGTAGTTATTTTTCCATCGATCAGGAAAGAGTAAATATTAATCAGGCCGGAATTTTGTTTGACACCTTTACCATCCGGGATTCAACCAATAATACTTTGATCCTTGATGGATACGCCTATACTTCCAATTTCATAAACTACCGTTTTGACCTTGATATTAATGCAAGCAATTTCCAGGCTATAAATTCAACAAAACGGAACAACGCATTATATTATGGCAAATTTTATTTTGATAGTGATCTTCATGTCCAGGGCACTGAAACGTCACCGGTTATAGATGGGGCTATTACAGTAAACGAAAACACTGATTTCACGGTAGTCATGCCTCAGCAAAAACCAGGGGTGGCAGAAAGAGAAGGAATCATACGATTTGTTGATATGGATTCAGTAAAAATTGATTCGACGCTTTTTGCATCCTATGATTCCATAAATCAATCAAATCTTACCGGATTAGATGTATCAGTGAATATTGAGATCAATCGTAAAGCTACATTTAGCCTGGTTGTGGATGAAGCGAATGGAGACTTTGTAAAAATGAAAGGCGAGGCACAATTGACCGGTGGTATAGATAAGAGTGGAAAGGTTACGTTAACCGGATCTTATGAAATTGATGAAGGCTCTTACGAAATCTCTCTGAACTTGCTCAAAAGAAAGTTTGAAATTCGGAAAGGAAGTAAAATAATATGGCTTGGTGAACCTACCCGCGCCGATATTGATGTGACGGCTGTTTATATTGCCAATACTTCTCCGCTAACCCTTGTAGAGAATCAGATTGAGGGAAATACTAATTATTATAAACAGAAAATACCCTTTGAAGTACATCTGAAATTACTTGGTGAGTTGTTAACTCCAGTAATCACCTTTGATATCAGGCTCCCGGAAAACAAAGTTTACAGTGCAGGTAACGTTAATGAGATTGTCGAACTAAAACTTGCCCAGATCCGGCAGGATGAGTCAGAATTAAATAAACAAGTGTTCGCCATTCTTTTATTTAATCGCTTTGTTGCTGAAAATCCATTTGCAAGTGGCGGCGGGGGCGGGTTTAATGCGGGAATGATGGCCCGCCAGAGTGTAAGCAAATTACTGGCAGAACAATTGAACGATTTGGCCGGAGATCTGATCGCGGGAGTAGAAATTAATTTTGATGTCCAGTCTTTTGAGGATTATTCAACAGGTTCAGCATCCAACCGTACGGACCTGAATGTGTCTTTGTCTAAACAATTATTAAATGATCGGCTGAAGGTAACTGTTGGAAATAATTTTCAATTAGAAGGTTCGCAGAATGCCAACCAGGGAGGCGGCGCCAGTGGTCTTGCCGGTAATATTGCCCTGGATTACCAATTGAGCAAAGATGGACGTTACATGATCCGGGCTTACCGGAAAAACGATTATGAAGGCCAGGTTGAAGGATATATCCTGGAGACAGGAGTCAATTTTGTAATAACACTAAATTATAATCATTTCAGAGAACTTTTTCGGAAGAAAAAAAAGGATCCTGTCAAGCAACCAGAGAATCCACCCTCTTCCGATAATCATAAGGAAACAGACCCCGTTCCTGAAGCTAAATTAAATGATTGATGAAGATGGTTAGGTTGAATTTATACTTTGCATTAATTGTAATATTATTATCAGCAGGTTCGTGTAGCACCACCAAAAGCATTCCACCCAATGATGCTTTGTATTTGGGCGCATCCGTAAAAGTGGATGCTGATAGTCTTTCAAACAAAAAAAAGAAAGCGATCCGTACTCAATTAAAGGCACTTGCGCGTCCAAAGCCCAACTCAAGGTTTTTAGGTATTCCTTTCAAATTATATATCTATAATATGGGGGGCTTTTTTAAAAAGTGGGGTGAACCTCCTGTATTATTGAGTTCCCTAAATCTTGATAATAATGTAAAAATTCTCCAGAATACATTAGAAAATACAGGGTATTTCCGGGCATCCGTTTCAGGTGATACTTTAATAAAAAATAAAAAAGCAACAGCTATATATACCTCCCAACCAGGAATACAGTATACTATTAACCAAGTTAATTTTCAGCAGGATAGTTCCGATTTGCAACAGGAAATTAATCTCATGAAAGGGCCAAGCTTATTAAAGGAAGGAGAGCCCTTTGATTTAGCTATTATTAAAGCAGAACGCATCAGGATTGATGCCGGCCTGAAAAATAGGGGGTTCTATTATTTTGCCCCGGAATTTCTACTGATTGATACTGATAGTACCGTTGGAAGTAATAAAGTAAACCTGTATGTGAATACAAAGAAGGAGACTCCCGTTGAGGCAAGAAGAATTTATAAAATCAATAATGTTTTTGTTTACTCCAATTACTCTCTAAACGATCCGAAGTCTGATACGAACGCCGCACATGCCAGGTTCTTCAGTGGGTACTATGTAGTTGACTCTTCGAAAATGTACAATCCAAGATTGTTTGCACAGGCAATGCAATTCGATCCCGGAGACATATATAACCGGAGACAACATAACACTACCCTTAACCGATTGATCAATCTTGGAATATTTAAGTTTGTAAAGAACAGATTTGAACCTGTGGGAGATACGAGCCTTGATGCGTATTATTATCTAACGCCTTTGCCAAAGAAATCCATAAGGTCTGAAATAGGGGGAAGCACAAAATCAAATAATTTAACAGGAACTCAAATTTCATTCGGATTTACCAATAGAAATACCTTCAGGGGAGGCGAAATCCTGACGGTAGACGCCTATGTGGGTTCTGAAGTTCAGTATAGCGGCCAATTCAGAGGGTACAATACATTCAGGATTGGGGGCGAAGCTAATTTTGCATTTCCGAGGTTTATAACGCCTTTTTTAAATGTAAATCCAAGAGGAGGTTTTGTTCCTCGAACCAATATTCAAATAGGATATGATATCCTGACCAGGCAAAAATTATACACCCTTAATTCTTATCGTGCTGCAATAGGGTATTTATGGAAAGAAAGTATTAAGAAGGAACATACACTGTATCCTATTAGTATACAATATGTACAACCTACCAAGGTTACACAAATTTATCTGGACAGCTTATTGCGAAATCCGACACTTGGAAAAGCGATAGATACGCAATTCATTTTGGGCGGCTCCTATAATTATTTATATAATTCTTTGGTAAGAACTTCGCAAAGCGCCGGCATGTATTTCAACGCCCTGTTAGATCTGTCTGGAAACATCGCAGGAATGTTTACCAAAGGCAATGTAAAATCAGGCGGTAAAGAAGGCAGGATTTTCGGAGCACCTTTTTCTCAATATGTAAAAGTGGAAACGGACTTCCGGGTATACACAAAAATAAGTAAGTCAGACATTTGGGCGAATCGCCTTATAATAGGTATCGGTTTACCTCATGGTAATTCCAGGGAACTACCCTTTATTAAACAGTTTTTTGCTGGTGGTAATAATAGCCTTAGAGCTTTTAGAAGCAGGTCGGTAGGGCCAGGAACGTATCTACCACTTAATTATGGAAGTAAAGGTTTTGTTCCTGATCAGTCTGGTGATATTAGATTGGAACTAAACTCTGAACTACGAATAAAAATTATTGATATGGTATTCGGTGCCTTGTTTGTAGACGCGGGAAATATATGGCTCTATAATGAGAATCCGGATAAACCCGGAGGTAAATTTACCAAGAGCTTTTTGAATGAACTTGCAATAGGGACAGGGGTTGGAATTCGCTTTGATATCAATATACTGGTACTTCGATTAGACGTAGGTTTTCCATTACGCAAACCCTTCCTTGCAGAAAAAAACCGTTGGGTTTTTCGTCAAATTGAACTTCTTAATCCAAATTGGAGAAAAAACAATTTGGTTTTTAATCTCGGTATAGGGTATCCGTTTTAGTTACCATTCCTTTTTCTAAATGATGTTGAATTCATTCCTCAATTTATTTAACTTCTAATTTACCCATAACAGTGATATGAAGGCATAAGATTTTCATCACCTTTTAATAACATTCAACGAATACTATTATTGACTTTAAAATTTAAACTTATGGCAGAAAATGTAAGAGATCAGAGAAACCAGGGTCAGGGTCAACAAGGTGGACAAGACATGGGTAGATCTCAACAACAGGGAAACGACAGTTCAAGAAACTCTGACGAACAGGATCAGGAATCCGGATGGTCTAATACCGGATCCCAGGGCCGTGGCCAGTCAGGCTCCGGATCCCAAGGTCAAACAGGAAATGATTATGGTACGGAAGGTGGTAGAAGTGAATCAGGCTCTGCCGGCCGTAGCGAAGAGGATGAGGATGAGTTGGAAGTATCTGAAGATTTGGAAGATGATGAAATGGAAGATGATGAATTGGTAGGTGATGATGAGGATGTTGATAGCGATCCAAATATCGGAAGAAGTGGATCAGGCTCCGGATCAATTTGATTGTTTGTTATATTACTTCATTGACAATAATCTTTACGCTTACTAATAGTGTAAAGATTATTTCATTTTAAAGATATTCCGTAATATTAAATCTCTGGTGACTTCTCACAATTATTGGCTAGTAATTTTACCATTCCTCATTCACAATTAAAGGGAAAGAATAGGAAAAGACAAACGTTGATACCCCAATAGGTTCTCATCTTTGCGAACCTCTTAAAAGGCTGGCAGCTGCTTTCACAAAGGGAATTGTTTGAAGCGTACTTATTAAGGATAATTCTTCTGCCAATGACGTTTCATTATCAAGAAATCTAAAGATTCGGTGGGCTTTATTCTTTTGAAACAGCCTGGTGAAAATTTCTTTCCCACTCAATCTTTTAGTAATGAGTAATTGTAATAAAACAGAATCATAAAAATGAAAGCGGGTTGAGTAAGAAGGGATGCCTGAAAGAGGTTTCCCATGAGCCAGGTAATCCACAATTACCTGTGATTGTTTTTGAATAAACTGGAAAGTATATCCGGTGGAGGGTTTTGTTTGACCTCCTGCGATTCCTATATTATACATGCCGTTCTCAAAAAAATGGAACTTTTCATTTGTCATTGGTATTATTCCGAATTCTTCTTCCTGCACGGTGAAATCGTTTATTTTTAAAACACAGGTAATATAATCCCGGAGTTCGGTGTTATACTGTTCTGCCTCTAAAGTTTTTGAAGTGAATAATGTATACTCAACCAAAGCGCTTTTAGAAGATAGGGGAAGCACATAAACAAATGATGTACCGTAACGCTGGTGCACTCTAAAATCCATTAAGGTTGCATCATCGATTTTGAAATGGGGAGCATTCGTTTCAATAAACCATCCTTTAAAATGTTGCAACAACTGTAATTTTCCCTGCAATGGATCAGAGGGTTTATAGAGAGAATTGAAAATAATTGAAGGGGAGCAAAGGAGTGTTTCATTATCCAGATAAATGGTTACCCCCGTATGATCAGTAACTACCGATTTTACTTCACCAAATTTAATGTCAATATTCGGGCATTGCTTAATACGGTTAAAACAATGATTATAAAAGTCAATGCCCCGGATCATTTTATATTGGTAAGGGTGAATATTTAAGTCACCCGAAAATGAATCCCCAAAAAAAGAGAGATGACTCCAATTTTTGTAAATCACGTCCTCAAAAAATCCTTTTTTGTTTTCCCAAAAGCACCAGGTTCTGTCATTTTTTGTTTTAGCAGTCCTATCGATTAATAAAATCTTTTTATCCCTGAATTGGTCTGACTCTATCATTCTAATCAACAAGCTTAAACCTGCGGCGCCCGCTCCAAGAATAATAAAATCATATTTCAGCATGATGAAAAATAAAAGTACCAGACAAACGTACAGGATTGATTTCAGGCATTCGTAGAATACTGTTTGGACACAGTTGAAAACCGCTTACTTTTTCTTACTTTTTCCCAATATTTTTTATGAACATATAACATTCCAAAAGACTCTCCATCCTGTTTATCGAGATGTTTGTGGTGCATTTTATGAGCCCACCGAATAGCCTGAATATAGGTATTACTGCTTCTCGAAAACCATTTGAATCGTTGATGAATGATTACATCATGTACCATAAAGTAGGCGAATCCATATGCCATCACTCCAAATCCAAGTGCTTGCAACCAATAAATGGATTCAATAGTTCCATAAAGGATGGATGAGAAACTGGGCACTGCAAAAATGATAAAGAACATATCATTTTTCTCGAAAAATCCTTTCTTCTTTTGATGATGGTCTTCATGCAAAGACCATAACCAACCATGCATAATATACTTATGTGTAGCCCATGTAATAGCTTCCATAACCAAAAAGGTAACTATAATGATGCTTATGTATATTAACCAATGCATTCTTAGTCGTTTTTAATTACAACAATACAGACTTCAGGTATTTATAATTTTCCAAAAAACGATTTTCGGAAAAGCAATTGCAAACCAGGCTGTATATTTTTCAGGTGTACTTTTTAACGATGCCTGTATCGCACCCATCTCCATGAAACAATAATCACTTACTTCACCCGGGTCCGGAACAATTTCATTATCATATCTTCCAATAAACACATGATCAAATTCAAACTCGTGTAAACCATTTCCAAACGATGCCTGGTAAATAAAATCGAATGTCTTTTCCAATTTCGTTGAAAATCCCATTTCTTCCTTTAATCTCCTCGCAGCTGCAACACCGGTATCTTCCCCCGGTCTTGGATGACTACAGCAAGCATTGGTCCATAAACCGGCGCTGTGATATTTATGGGCTGCCCGCTGCTGAAGCAACATCTCACCTGCTGCATTAAAAATAAAAACACTGAAAGCCCGGTGCAATACCGGTTTTTGATGTGCTCCCATTTTTTCCATGACCCCTACAGGAACGTCTGACTCATTTACGAGTATTACTTGTTCTTCCAAAGAAAAAATTTAGTCAATTATCAGTACTATGCAATAAGATTTAGTTGATTTTTTAAACCAGCCCTCATTACAATCATTGCTTTAAGATAATTTGGAATCCGTATCCGCTGCCGCATCATCTTTGAAGCCTGGATTCTTTTTATCCGTAAGAATAAAGACAAATAATACTTATATGCAACATATACACCAAACCTCGCTTTCCAGGGTAATTGGACAATCCCCGCATAGGCCCGCTTAAAATCCAGAGCAATATCAGCTTCAATCTCTGATTTCATAACCGAAGTAAAATTTCCGAAATCTACTCCCGGAAAATAAATACGGTTCAAATCATTGTAATCAGCTTTTACATCTCTTAAAAAGTTTACTTTTTGAAAAGCTGCACCAAGCGATTGTGCAGCCGGCCGTAATTTCTCGTACAATTCTTTATTCCCTTCGCAAAAAACATACAGGCACATCAAACCTACAACTTCGGCACTACCATAAATATATTCACTGTATCCCTGTTGATCATAAAAATTCTTTTCCAGATCCATGTGCATGCTCCTGAAAAAAGCTTCGATCAATTCCGGATCGATGCGATATTGTTTAACAGCTAACTGAAAACTATGCAAAATCGGATTTAGCGATAATCCTCTGTCAATAGCAGCATAGGTCTCTTTCCTGAACTGATTCAAAAGTTCTGCTTTATCGTATTGATGAAAGGTATCCACAATTTCATCCGCAAAACGTACGAAACCATAAATATTATAAATGGGATTTCTTATATCCTGATGCAATAAACGTATTGCTGAGGAAAAAGAGGTACTGTATTTTTCAGTGGTGAGTTTACTGCATTGCTCACTAACATTATGGAACATCTGCATCATGCAAGTTCAATTTTACTGTTTTTGGTTAAGCTCCAGCTGATAGTTCATAGTTCATGCTCATCGTTCATGGTTCATAGTTTTTAGTAGAGAGGCGGTAGTTTTATAGATAACAGGTTAACGGTTATTATATGCCGGGTAATTAATTATCTAACAAAGCATCTGATTGCATGAACCATCAACCATCAACTAATAATATTTTAAAACTTCATTTGCTACTACTTCTCCACTAATCAAACTCGGTGGTACCCCAGGACCGGGAACTGTTAACTGGCCTGCAAAAAATAAGTTCTTTACTTTTTTACTTCTGCAAGAGGGTCGGAAAATCGCTGTTTGTAACAACGTATTGGCTAACCCATAAGCATTCCCCTTGAAGGAATGATACTCTTCTACGAAATCAGAATAAGCGAACGATTTTTTATATATAATAAAATCTGAGATTGATTCCTGTATATGCTGTTCAAATCGCTTAACAATCGACTGGAAATATTTTTCCCTTAATTCTTCAGTATCATCCGACAAACCAGCTGCTACCGGAATGAGGAATACCAGGTTTTCACAACCTTCCGGTGCAATTGTTTCGTCCGTTATAGATGAAACACTTACATAGAATAAAGGTTCACGGGGCCAGGCTTTTGTTTTATAAATTTCTTCTCCATGACGATCGAAAGAAACATCAAAAAACAGGCTGTGATGCAAAACATTTGTAAGTTTTTTATTCAGACCTACATAATAAAGTAAACAGGAAGGCGCCATTTCCCTGCTTTCCCAATAGGATGGAGAATAAGATTGATACCCAGATGGCAGTAATGTGGTTTCAATAAAATGATAATCAGCTCCCCCAATTACAATGTCAGCATCATAGCGCGATGAACTGGTTACTACGGTCCTGGCTTTACCAGATTGAAGTCTTATTTCGGTTACTTCCTCCTGGAATTTAAAGGTTATTCCAAGCTCTGTGGCCAGCCTATGCATTCCTTTTACAACACTATACATTCCTCCTGCCGGATACCATGTTCCTCCTATTATATCAGCATAATTCATCAGGCTGTACAAAGCTGGGGTGTTTTCCGGTAAGGCACCTAAAAATAAAACCGGGAATTCCATCATCTGCCGGATCCGTGGGTGATGGAAGTATTTCGAAATATGTTTTTTCATGGAAGTAAAAACATCCAATCTGAAAATTCCTTTAATCATTTGCCAATCTAAGAACTCAGTAAATGATTGGCCTGGTTTAAACACTAATTTTTGAATGCCAATTTTATATTTGTATTCGGCTTCTTTTAGAAAGGCATCCAGTTTATTTCCAGCCCCTTCTTCTAATTCATTCAACATCTTCTTAAAATCAGAGAGATTGGCAGGAACGTCAGTAAAACCCTTATCCCAATATATTCTATAGGAAGGATTAAGTCTAACCAGTGAATAATAATCACCTACTTTTTTTCCAAACTGTGCAAAATATCTTTCAAATACATCATGCATCCAGTACCAGCTGGGACCCATATCAAAACTAAACCCGGATTGCTGCATTTGCCTTGCACGCCCTCCCGGAGTGGAGTGTTTTTCAAGGACGGTTACGCTCCAACCTGCCCTGGCCATAAAGGATGCTGCTGAAATTCCCGCAAACCCGGCACCGATTACAACAACTTTTTTAGCCATCTTTTTTGTCTTGAGATCCAGATTGGGGAGTGGTGCCTGGTGCTGGATAAAGCGGGGGAATTGGACATTACTTCACCAAAATCCCGACTACCAACTAATGGCTCCCGACTTTCTAATGTCGTTGCAATTGATTTTTTAAGAGTTTACGAGCAAAATGAATGCGGCTTTTAATAGTTCCCAGGGGTTCTTCCAACATTCCTGCAATATCATGATATTTATATCCTTCAAAATACAAGACTAGGGGATTCCGGAATACATCGGGCAGATTATGAATAGCCTTTTGAATGTATTTTACTTCAAGAATGCTTTCTGCTGAATTGCTAACAGAGGCTTTTAATTTGTTCATTACCGAATCATCGGTGGACTGATCAAATATGACATTCTGTTTAATTTTTCGCCTGTAATTGTTAATAAAGATATTCCGCATGATCGTATACAACCAGGCTCTGATATTAGTTCCTACGTTGTATTTATCCCGGTTGGCTAATGCTTTATATAGTGTATCCTGGTATAGATCTGCGGCTGCGTCAGGATCCCTGGTTAAGGTGATTGCCACTGGTTTCAGAAAATCTACATGGGTTGTAAGCAACTCCGTGAACTCTAAGTTTGACACTTTATTCTGTTTAATGATTAATACATCAAAGTTAAACAGAAATTATCTTGCCTTTACCCTAAAAACTTAAAAATAAATCACTGTTTAGAAAATATGTAACAACGGGCTAAAAGGTTAGACAAACTAAATTAGTAACTAATTACATGGTGGTGATTTGCTTTAAGAGATCATCTATAGATTTTTTCAGCAGAATGTTTTGTGGAATTTTCTTGAAGTAAGTCTGAGCAAGTTTTCCAGAGACGATTACAGGAATTGCAGGAATACGTTGATGGAGTTGCAGTATAAATTTTTCAAAGCTAAAACGGCCGGGGATGCTTGTTATGTGAGTAAAAATAAAATGCGGTTGTTTCAAATGAGCTACAAATTCAAGATCTTTCAAAGGAACATTTGCACCCAGGTAAAGTACCTGCATGTTACGGCTTTTGAGAAGGTAGTACAAGTATAATAGTCCGAGTTCATGGTGTTCACCTTCAGGTAAAAAAAGCAACACTGTCTTTGTAACCTGAGTGTACAAAGTGATTCCTTCGATTCCAACTATCAATTTTTGCCTGATAACATTGGTAACAAGATGTTCCTGGGCAACATTCATATGATTTGTAAGCCATAATATTCCAATCTTCTCTAAGAATGGAAATATTAACTGGCTAATCGTTTTGTCTATCCCCTTGCTTCTTATATAAATGTTTAATGCCTCTTCAAAATTTTCTACATCAAGTTCAACCATATGTTGCAACAACTCATTGATAAATCTTTCCTGGTAAGCCTCCGCATAGGAGAGCGATATAATTTTCTCCCGAACTTCACTTGGGGACATCTTATCGATATGTGAAATCTTGAAGCCATATTTATTTAGCAACGCAATATTCAACACAGTTTTCAATTCTTCATTTCCATAAAACCTGATGTTCGACTTTGAACGTTGTGGCTTTAGAAAGGAATAACGCTGTTCCCAAATACGGATAGTATGCGCCTTAATGCCCGAAAGATTTTCGAGGTCTTTGATCGAGAAAGCATTCATACGCATAATACAAACGGAGGAGTAATATTGTTTAAAATTTCTCTCAAGGTAAGATCCTCTGCTCCTCTGTACCTTAGTCTCGTGTCTCTGTGGTTAATTATTTCTTTCACTCAAGAATTCTCCAAATGCTATATTTTCTTTTATGAGTTACATGCAATTCAAATAGTAAATTTTTTTACCAAAAAGGCACAGAGGATCGGAGGAGGACGATATATTAATCGGCTAATGCAGGATTTAGAATGCTGCAGGTGTCCAGGAGATATTTTACCTGGTCATTAAGCTCACCAGAAGAACGTAGGGCATTAAGATGGCGTTCATGATGTAAATCTGTACCAAGTAAATGAACATACCTCTTTTTAATAAGGTATTCGGCCAATTCCTGAGGACCTTTGCCGTAATATCCTGTAAGAGATAAAAGATTCAATTGAAAAAAACAGCCAGCTTCGTATAGTTCATCGTATTTTTTTTTGTCACCAGCAAAATACATGTAGCGTTCGGGGTGGGCTAGAATAGGCTGATAGCCGTTTATTTGTAAATTAAACAGCGTTTGTTTTAAATTTACGGGTACTGTTACAAACGAAAATTCCACTAGTACCCATTTATCCTTGATGGTAAGTAAGGGAGAATTATTTAGTAAGTACTGATCGAAATAATTATCCAGGTAATATTCTGCGGCAGTATGGAGAGTTAATGTTAATTGCCCTGGAACTTCATATAAAGTTTGATAAGCCGCAGCAATTGTTCGGGAATCATTTTTATATAGATCCCACATAATATGTGGAGTAGTAATTAATTTTTTATATCCAAGATCTGTTAATCCTTCTATGAGTTTTATTGAAGTCTCGGGATCGGGAGATCCGTCATCAATACCGGGTAACAGGTGAGAATGCATATCGCAAACCAATGCGCTCAGATCGGTTTTCGGATATACTTTCTTTTTAAAAATCGAGAACATACATCACAACGTAAACTATTTCGTAAAAATTGCCTGAAAATCCTCGTATACCGTTTTTATCCCTTTACTAAGTTGGATTTGAGGACTCCAGCCCAGTTTTTTGAGCCTGCTTACATCCATTAATTTTCGGGGAGTACCGTCGGGTTTAGACAGATCATTTCTTATCGACCCTTGAAAACCGACAATACCTCTTATAAGAACGGCAAGGTCATTTATCTGAAGATCTTCTCCAGTTCCAATGTTTATAAATCCCGGTTCATCAAATTCTTTCATCAGAAAATAACAGGCTGCAGCAAGATCATCCACGTGTAAAAACTCTCTGTATGGTTTTCCACTCCCCCAGATTACCACTTCTGGCGCATTGCTAATCTTTGCTTCATAAAATTTCCTTATCAAGGCAGGAAGAACATGCGAATTGGTGAGATCATAATTATCATTGGGGCCATAGAGATTGGTAGGCATGACGGAAATAAAATGGCAATCATACTGTGCCCGGTAAGCATCGCACAATTTAATACCTGCAATTTTAGCAATGGCATAAGGCTCATTGGTAGATTCTAACTGCCCTGTTAGTAAATACTCTTCTTTCAATGGTTGTGGAGCAAGTTTCGGATAAATACAGGATGAACCCAGAAACATCAACTTCGTTACATTGTTCTTATACGACTCATGAATAACATTATTTTGAATCATCAGGTTATCGTATAAAAATTCTGCACGGTACTTATTATTAGCAACGATTCCCCCAACTTTCGCAGCCGCTAAAAAAACATAATCAGGCTTTGTTTCCTGAAAAAATTCAGAAACCTGTTGTTGATTACGCAAATCCATCTCCTTTGAATTGCGGAGCAACAGGTTTGTAAATCCTTCCTGTTTCAATTTGCGTACGATGGCCGACCCCACCATTCCATTATGGCCGGCTACGTAAATGATATCGGTCTTGTTCATGTGATGTGCCCGAGGTGAATGGGTAATATTTATTTTTTAAAGACTTATCCCGTATCTGAATTATAACCGTATATTCAACTGCGTTATATATTAATATATTTCCGGTCTTACAAATTTAATAAAGGCCTTCTGTATTCTATCTCCTGTATCCTGTATTCTGTATTCAGTCTCTATCTCCTATTCTCACTCATATTGGTTCCGAATTACAAACCCGGATTCTTTTAATAATTTTTCCTTTCTGAACAATTCTATATCAGACTGCACCATTTCCTGAATTAAATTTTCCAAATTATATTTAGGTTTCCATCCCAATTGGTTTTGTGCTTTGGAAGGATCTCCGATCAACAGGTCCACTTCAGTTGGCCGGTAGTAGCGGGGATCGACAGCCACCACCTCCTTACCAATGGGAACCAGATAATCGGGATTTGTACTAGATACTACTACACCCGTTTCCTTTTCATCTTTTCCTTTGAATTCCAGCTCCACTCCAATTTCTGCGAAGGCCATTTTTACAAAATCCCGTACGGCGGTAGTAATTCCTGTAGCGATCACAAAATCTTCCGCTTTTTCCTGCTGAAGAATAAGCCACATCGCCTCCACATAGTCTTTGGCATGTCCCCAATCCCTTTTGGCATCAAGGTTACCAAGGAAAATTTTATCCTGCAATCCTAGTGCTATTTTTCCTATGCCGCGGGTAATTTTTCGGGTAACAAATGTTTCTCCCCTCAAAGGTGATTCATGATTGAACAGAATACCATTTGCAGCAAACATATTATATGCTTCGCGATAATTAACAGTGATCCAGTAGGCATACAACTTTGCAACAGCATAAGGGGATCGTGGATAAAAAGGGGTGGTCTCAGATTGCGGAACCTCCTGCACCAAACCATACAATTCAGATGTTGAAGCCTGGTATACCTTTGTTTTTTTTACTAAGCCCAGCAGTCGTACCGCCTCCAGTATGCGCAACATGCCAATACCATCTGCATTGGCCGTGTATTCAGGAGTTTCAAAACTCACATGGACATGGCTCATTGCTGCCAGGTTATAAATTTCATCAGGCTGTACTTCCTGGATGATTCGGATCAGGTTAGTGGAATCTGTAAGATCACCATAATGCAAAGTAAGATGAACATTTTTTTCATGTGGGTCCTGGTATAAATGATCGATCCGTTCCGTATTAAAAAGGGAGCTTCTTCTTTTGATCCCATGTACTTCATACCCTTTCTGTAATAATAACTCACTAAGGTAAGCTCCATCCTGTCCTGTGATTCCTGTTATCAATGCGGTTTTCGACATAGCACTAATTTATAAATTGAAATATTTTCCTGATCGGCTTTAAGTACAAAGTAAAGAAATATGGTTTGAGGTTATTAATTTTCCATGCCATTCTATCCTCTTTATTTGCGTAGATCCTTTTTTTAAATGAAGCATTACTCGCCCCACCCATACGCATTTTTACAATTACCCGCGGAATATAGTGAATATTGAAATCATGTTTAACAAACACTCGTAGCATTAATTCATAATCCGCTGCACTTTTAAGCGCCAGATTAAAAACTCCTACTTTATCGTATACGCGCCGTCTCAAAAAAAGTGTAGGATGAGGTGGCATCCATCCATACAAAAAAGAGCTTTTTTGAAACGTTCCCGATTTCCAGTTACGCACCAACTTATTGGTATCTGTTTCTTCCACATACTGAAGATCTGCATAACAGGCATCGACAGTTTGATCCCGGAACACATCTGCTATCTCCTGCAAAACGTTATTATCAACATATATATCATCAGAATTCAAAATGCCTATGATTTCACCCGTTGCGGATTGCAGCCCTTTATTCATAGCATCATAGATGCCGTTGTCTTTTTCAGATATGACCCTGGCAACATTTGTATATTGATTGACAATTTTCAAAGTGTTATCTGTAGAAAGACCATCAATTACTAAATGTTCAACATTTACGTACTTCTGGTTTTTCACACTTTCCAATGTATCTCTGATTGTTTTGGAGCTATTGAAACTGGCTGTAATGATTGATATTTTCATATCGGCATCATTGTCTTTCCACAACACAATTTTCAAGTACAAGCATATCCATACTGGTACGTAAAAAACATTCCAGGGCATGCTCCGGAGAATTTACTATGGGTTCATTCTCATTAAAAGAGGTATTAAGTAAAATCGGCACACCCGTTTTTTTTCGGAATGTTTCTATAAGTTGATAATATCTGGGAGAAACATCCTTATCAACGGTTTGTAAACGCCCTGTTCCGTCTGCATGTGTCACAGCGGGAATCTTATGCTGCTTTTCTTTTTTTATGGGAAAAACTTTTTCCATGAATGGTACTTCATCAATTACCTCAAAATATTCTGAAACATATTCTTTTAGAATAGAAGGAGCAAAGGGGCGAAAGCTTTCGCGTCTTTTAATTTTTGAATTTAATAATTCCTTTGCGTCATTTCGCCTTGGATCAGCAATAATGGATCTTGCTCCCAGGGCCCTGGGACCAAACTCTGCTCTACCACTAAACCATCCTACAACACCCGCATCAATAAGCCTGTCCGTTACTTTATCATATAATTCCTCATTCTCATAGCGCTTATAGGTTATATTACGCGATTTAAGGTAGGTCTCTATTTCTTCATTTGAAAATCGGCTACCTGTATAAGCAGACCAAATGGGTTTCCCTCTTGGATAATTCAATACATGATTGTAAATATAGAATGCAGAACCCATAGAGATCCCTGCATCATGACCTGCAGAAGGAATATATAATTTTTCAAATCCGCAGGCACTGGCAATTTTACCATTGGCTACCGAGTTTTGTGCAATTCCACCTGCAATACACAAATAGGGCAGTTTCGTTCTTTTTCTAAGATCAGAGGCGATATGAAAAATAATTTCTTCAGTTAGCTTTTGCACGGATGCTGCCAGATCCTTATGAAATTGAGTCAAAGGATCTTCCCTTTTCCTGGGGTCTCCAAAAATTTCCTTGATTGCCGGACTATATAATGTGCTAACAAAAGGCCGGTTATTACGCATTTCAAGAACCACGCCTTCACGGAAATAAGAGAAGTATTTTTTGTTCAATTCAAAAAGTCCATTGTTCTTTAAATGGATAATCTTTTTCAGTTCGTTTACATATTGCGGGCTTCCATAAGGAGCCAGTCCCATTACTTTGTATTCATCTCCCACATCTTCAAAACCCAAAAATTGGGTGAGAGCAGTATAAAACATTCCTAATGAATGAGGATAGGATACACTATCCAGGATTTTAATCTTATTCTTATTGCCAACACCTCGCATTGTTGAAGTAAAATCTCCGAAAGCATCCAATGAAAGCAAGGCCGCAGACTCAAATGGTGAGGCAAAGAATGAAGATGCAAGATGGCTTCTGTGATGTTCCACTCCGTAGAATCTTGCTCGCAATTCAGATTTATTATATCCAAATTGCCGGGCTATATCCGATAATACATCTGTAACGTCTTTTGATCTTTTCAACCTTCGCCGAATAACGTTGGCAGAAAGGGTATTTGTTAGGCCATAAATTATTTTTTCTGTCAATTTCGCTCTTGGATTATGACCAGTGGCTATATAATCAACTTCTCTGATGTCAATGCCAACTTCGCCTAAGCAAAATCGAATAGATTCTATTGGTAACCCAGACCAGTGCTTAATTCTATTGAACCTTTCTTCTTCACTTGCGGCAATTAATTCGCCATCTTTTAATATACAAGCTGAAGAATCCCAGTGATACGCATTTAACCCTAAAATATACATTCTGTCTTATTTATCTTTCAACCAAGCTACAGTGTTTTTGATTCCTTGCTTCCTGGTATAAGGAGGTTTAGTTGCTACATAATATGTTGCGGACAAATCAATAATATTATCTGTGGTCATATTCTTTAACCGGAATGAACTCATTGGAAATGAAAAGCCCATTGTTTTTGAAATATCGCCAACTTTTGCTGCTATTTTCAGAAGGAAAAATGGAAATTTCCGGGGATGTTGAATGCCCATTTCTTCACTAATTTCTCTAGCCCATTCTGAAATAAAAACTGGTGGATCATCTCCCAAATAATAAACTTTTGAATGGGTAGAACTGTCCAGCATTAATTCATGAATCTGATAAACAGTGTTTCCTATATATCCATAAGTTTTTGTACAATATTTTGACCCTATATCTATGAAATGATTTTGGGAAACGATATCAAAAAAGTCACGATAAGGGGTTTTAAACCAGGGCCCCCAGATTGAGGTTGGCCGAACAATGATCCAACTCGCAATAACTTCTGATGCCCTGATTAATTTCTCCATTGCCATCTTGCTTTCTCCATACACAGTATCCGGATGAAAATCATTTTCATTTGAAGGATAATAACTTGTTTTACAGACGAGCATACTTGAAGTAAAAACCACTTTTTTAACGCTGGTGATGTGTTTTAAAGCGGTTATTATATTTTGAGTGCCTTCAATGTTTACTTTATAATCTTCAATAGAATCACTACTCAAATCTGTTTTTGCTGCCAGATGAATTAAAAAATCGGGTTGATAGTTCGTAAAACATGTAACCAGTGCGGAAAGGTCCAAGATATCCAGATAGTTGAAAAATTGGAGCTGATGCGGATGAGCAGGCGGAATAATATCCACATTCATAACTTCATAACCTTTCGCAAGGAAATATTCTACAGCATTAATGCCGATAAAACCTGAACCCCCGGTAATCAAAATTCTTTGCGGCATAAATTATCTTTTTCAAGTAAATCTGTATAATTTTTTTTCAGATCACTTGAAGTGAGGTATTCATTACAGTAAATCCATGCCCCCTCACACCATACATTCAATTGGGTAATATCCATATCCACTAACACCGCAATTATTTTTTTGAATTGCCCGGCGTCAGTTAATGCGATATCCCAACCTGCATTATTCGCGGTAAGGTTTCGCCATGGGGTTTGATCACTTATCAAAACCGGGCGACCGGCAGCTAAGGATTCAAAAATAGCGTGGCCATAATTTTCGCCTTGAGTTGGGAGAACAAAAACATGATGATCAATGATCAATTGCTCCAATTGCGAATGCGCTATATTTTCTAAAATTTTAACGTTACTGCGATCCTCAAATCGATCTATTATTGTTTGGCAATGCTTCCAGTAAAGTTTATCCTCTATGGATCCAATGATAGTAACCTCTATTTTACCTTTGGCAGTTGCCAAAATATTTAATAGAAAAGCAAGGTTCTTAATTGGATGAACCCTGCCAACAAAGACAAGTCGAAGCTCGCCGCGTTTTTTATCCGTTACAGATTGAAATCTCTTTTGGATACCGGGAAAATTGGGTAACAACTTTACATGTTCCCTTTTTCCAAACACAGAATCGATATCCTTTTTTTCTGTGCTATCTGTTGCCTGAAAAATGATATTCCGGGGAATATATAGAGATTTAAAAAGTTTAAGAAATATCCTTTTCTTATTCTGCTTGTATTGTAATGCACTATTTTTTAGCATACCTCTGGGTGCAAGTAAAACAGAAATATTTTTATAAAATATTCGATGCACCAAAACGGGCAAAATTGAAAAAGTCCAGGAAAACATACTATTTATATAAATCCAATCCGGAAAAATTTCGCCAATCCATCTCTTTAAAGAAAAAAAAGTCAAGTATCCCGGAGCTGCATACAATATTCGGTACCCATTTTTATCTATCCATTTGTTCGTTGGAATTCCCTCATAGGATTTGTCTTCACCGATATCTCTATCACTTGTTATTAGGTGTATATCATAAATATCTTTTAAATGATATACAAAATTCGCAACTGAACGAATTGGCCCTCCCGCTTTAAATCCAGGCTCAAACCAATCTACAAAAATTAAAATTTTACATTGTTTATTCATTTATATCATTCTTCTCAAGCCAGTAATCCAGCACAATGAATAACCAAAGATCAGCCCAACGAACAGATTGATCATTAGTCAGAAACCGATTCCATAGTTTTAGCAATGATCCTTTGTTAATAAACCCGCGTTGTGACATTTGATGAATATGCTTGTCCGCAAAAGAACGTAATTCATTTTTCAACCAGACCTTCCATGGAAATACAAAACCCTGTTTTTTTCTATGCACTATTTCTGGTGGCAGCAATCCATCTAATGATTCCACAAGAAAGCTTTTAGCATATCTTGGCTTTTTCCAATTGTCGGGTACACCTAGTACATACTCTACCAGCTCATGATCAAAAAAAGGCTCCCGCACTTCCAGCGAAACAGACATACTCATCTGATCAGTATCCTTCAATAATGTATGCTGAGTATATCCCGATAATTCTGCAATTGTCATTTGACTTAATAATGGGAATCGATGTATTGAGCTGGCATTTCTTTTTAATTCACATTCAATAGCTGTCTTTCCATTAAAATCAATATTAAGAAGACTGTTTAGTTGTTTTTTTGATAGAACCCTTCTCAACTCAGCGTATACATTTTCAATATTCATTGCAGGCTGATCCCATAATTGTTTTACGCGGTTAACTTTGCCAGAATTACTCATACCTAAAAAAGGACTAATGAGCTTCCTCATGGGACCAGTGAATGGCCAAATGGATCCATATTTGTGAAGCTTTAGCCAGTTTGAAAAGGTAGGATAACCTGCAAATAATTCATCCCCCCCTATCCCCGAAAGTGCCACTGTAATGCCTGCCTGCCTGATGGCTTTCGAAACAACATAAGTATTAATTCCATCGCCACTTGGAGTATCCATTGCATTTAATGCATTTTCCAATTCCTCTATAAAAACGACTGGCCGAAGCGGGATATTTGTATGTTTCGTATTAAATTTTTTAGCCACTAAATCAGCATAAGGCGATTCATCAAACTCTTTTTCCTGGAAAGAAGCAGTAAAGGTGTTGGGTCGATTACTACTGACTTCAGCCATTAAACCAACTATTGCACTTGAATCAATTCCACCTGATAAAAAAGCGCCAACCGGAACATCGCTTACTAATCTTCTCTCGACAGATTTCAATAACAGATTTCGTACCCTCTTTTTTGTTTGCAATTCATTGTCAAAATTTGAAGTCAATGATACCTTAGCAATATCCCAGTATTTTACTTCTTCTATTTGATTTCCTTTAACCCTTAGATATGATCCTGCTTCCAGTTGTCTGATACCATCTATTATTGAAAAAGGAAAACCAACCGATTGATAACTAAAAAACTCATGCAATCCTTCCTTACTTAGTTTTTTTGGAATAAGTCCACTGGCCAGTAGCGCTCTTATTTCAGATGCAAATAATAGATGGTCATTATTTGAATAGAAATAGAGTGGTTTAATTCCCAGCCTATCCCTGGCAATAAATAATTCACGTTCCTGCTTATCCCAAATGGCAAAGACAAACATGCCGGCAAATTTCTGTAGACAGGCAGCACCTGATTGGCTATAAGCAGCAAGTATTACTTCTGAATCCCCGCTTGTAACGTAAGGATAGGAAGAAAACTCCCGTTTAACTTCCTGGAAATTGTAGATTTCACCGTTAAATATCAGCACATACCTACCCGTATGGTCTGTCATTGGCTGGTTGGCCACTTCAGAAAGATCAATGATCGAAAGCCTTCTGTGACCAAGAGCAATTTGTGAATCCGTATAAAACCCATCAGCGTCAGGGCCCCGATGTGACATACAGCCAGTCATAAGGTTTATGATGTCAGACGCAGAAGTTGGTTGATCAAAAGAAAGAATCCCCGCTAAACCACACATACAATTTTCTTCATTTAAATGCTGATAATAACATCAGAGGTATTGATCCAGAACTGTCTCTACTAGTTAGTAAACCTGATAGCCGTACTTGAATTACCAATTGAAACCCTTGATAAAAATATAGTGCTTGCATTATTTATTTTTCCTGTATACCGTCGTGGTAAGGCGGTCCGATCCTGACTTAACATTTCCTGAATAAAACCATTTTCATCTGGTACGTTAGCAACTCTATCTTCTAGCGATATAATCTTATCACAGTTCGGATCACCAGCCTTAAAACATTGAGCTGAAAGGCCAAGAAAAGCTCCCTTGAAATTCGATTTTCTACTAATAAACTGAGTGGGGTTCATTTTATGATAAAAATGGATATTCCATAATAAAATACTTAAGGTTGGATTATCTGACATTACTGATAGTCCTCCCTGAATATAGGAATTCAGCAAACTGATGCGGCCGTTAAATTTATTAATAGATACAGTGATATTGCTATCAGCGCCTACCGGAGCAATCATCACGCCGTCTATTGTGATATTTCCCGAGCCGGAAATATCAAGAGGTTTCCTATTTGTGCCTTCCCACCAACAATCTTTTGAAACAAAGCGCCCATTTCCCTCAACAGTCAAATCAGCAAACTGGCCTCCAAAGCAATATAATCCTGAAGTGCCTTTTCCTGCCTCTAATAGTTTGCCCCCATATACGCGGTTTCCACTACTGAAAAAAGAATTTTGTTTTTGAACATAGAGAAAATCAAGCTTGTTCATCTCTACCGAAGTAGTTGATGAAGTATGTAACTGATCAAGAAAAGCCATTGATCCTGGCTGATCAACGTTTACAAATTCAATCACATTCAAATTACTCACAGCTCCATCATGCTCTGCAATCTGAAGATCTCTGATTACAAAATTTGCTGGCCCTGATATCTTGAGCATCGATTTTCCTTTTGGAAAAGATTTTGCTTTTTTTAATACAGATGCATAGATCAACCCATCCCCAACAAATTCTATATCACTTCCCGAAGACACTACAAGTGGCTTATTTAGTATGTATGTACCGTAACCAAAATGAACTAATGATCTGACTTTTTTCAACAATGCAGCCTTATTAATTATACTCTGTATTGCCTCAGACGTAGAATTTTCTGGTACCTCGAAAATCTTGCGGTTGGTTTTAAGAGGTAGCGGATCTTGTGTAGCCAAAAAACCGTGTTTTGTAAGAGACAACTCACCAGCATATTTATAGGTATCTCTTATGGAAAATGTTCGTTTTTTCGAAACCGCCATACGAAATGGAACTGCCATTGCATATCTGTTGCCCATTGATAATACTTCATAGATTCCAGGACACCAACTGCTGTAATGTAATGTATACTCCCCTGCTTTATCGCGGCCCTTAGCGAATGTATTATCAAGGAAAACAGGCTTACCTATATGAGCAAAATAAATACTATTCTCTTTTAGCGGTTTTACCTGATTTCCCTGAAATATTCGCTTGAATGGATTACAACTCGCACCCCTGTCATTCGAAAAAGCAGATGAGTTTAGAGAATAGCACCCCCTGACGGAAGTATAATAACCATTATCATTAATAAAATCAGATTCACGCGATTCTTCAAAATAACATCTGTATGCATGAAAATTACCATGTGCATTCCCGATGCCTATATTGCATTTAATAAACCGGCAATCCCATATCCAGTAGTCGAGTGCATTAAAGCCTGTTATTTGAATTCCTGCATTTAAGCACTCAGTAAAATAGCAGCGCAGTATGGTAACTTCCGAATCATTTGCACCTGTCGTCTCTGTCCCCACATAAGTTCCTCCACTGATACCCACTGCAGGCTTTCCTATAAAATAGCAATCTGATATTTCAATATTTAGGGGTGCAAAACTTTGTGTTGTTTTATCATCCCACCTTGTTTTCCATTTAAATCCAATACTGGTAATTAACTTTTTATTATTGGCATTCCAGCTGATTCTGGAAATTTTAAAATACGAGGCTCCGTTAGTCAATAGCATAGTTTGATCAATGCTACCATCCCATAAAATAAAAGTTGTTCTGGGATCTTCGCCAATAATATTAATACCAATTTTCCCTTTCAAAACAAGGGTTGATGTAATACGGTAATTTCCTGGCGGCAAATATATTGTGGTATAGCCTGTACCCCCTATATTAAAATTTTTGGGTGGTACTGAAAGGCTATCAAGAGCTATTTGAAATGCTTTGGTATCATCTTTTTTTCCATCGCCAATTGCTCCAAATCGGTTCTTTACATTGGCCCAACTGGAAAATGCGCCAGAAAATTCCTCTCCTGGCTGAGCATAAGAAAGGATAGATAATAACATCAATGACACAAAGCATAAATTACAACAAAGTAACTTTTGCATTTTTCTAATGATGAATAATTTGCCATTTTTAAGCAGTGATGGTAAGTGATTATATAGTTTCATAGACCCGTCTGTAGCCTGCCGCAGATTCTTGCGGAGAAAAACGTTTTACATTAATCAATCCTTTTTCGATTAGTTGCTGCCGATATGCCGCATCTTCAATTATTTTAACTACAGCCTCTTTGATCGATTCAATTTCGTATGGATCTACCAGAATTGCACCATCACCTGCAACATCTTTCATAGGGGTAAGGTTACTGGTAATTACCGCTTTACCCGCTTTTTGGGCTTCAACAATAGGTAAACCAAAACCCTCATATGTGCTTGGAAATAATAATATATCTGCCCTTGCATATTTATCAGCCAGTTCGAAAGAGGTTATAGAAAAAGATTTTGTATACTTAATTGCATTTTTTTGTAAAAGTAATTCATGATCAGCTGGT
>Ga0136634_10000104_pt1 | contig 41537 bp, 38 predicted proteins | sample AntDrymUQ8332106_2_FD_104654 | JGI IMG/M metagenome (GOLD analysis project Ga0136634, IMG submission 104654) | Polar desert sand microbial communities from Dry Valleys, Antarctica - metaG UQ833 (21.06) | ecosystem: Environmental > Terrestrial > Soil > Desert | place: Antarctica: Dry Valley... | reverse complement strand
GCCGCACGTTGACGGGCATATTCTTTACTCAACAATCCCTTTATCGGTTCTGCGGGCATAAAGTATGGATCCCCATAATAAAAGTCTCTGTCTGCAAAGGCCAGGTTCATAGTTTGATAAAGAGTATGAAGATATTTTGCGCTGTTGTATCCCATACTTTTAAGATCAAAATTCTCCAGTATATTCAGTGACTGCAACAATACTGGCCCCTGCGTCCATTGCTGAAGTTTATATACATCAATGCCTTTGTAATTTACTTTCAAAGCTTCTTCTTCAATAGGTTTCCATGTAGCTAAATCCTGCATGGTAATCAATCCCCCCTGTTCCCGGCATCCACGAACAAACTCATTGGCAATATCACCTTTGTAAAAACGATCGTATGCAGCCATGATCGCATCTTTCCTGCTCTTTCCTTTTTTTAATGATTCCTTTTCAGCCTCCACCATTTTGGTGAGTGTCTGTAGCAAATCCTTTTGTATAAAAATTTCACCTGCTTCAGGCGCCTCCCTTTTTTCACCCGCATGTGGAAGGAATAATTTTTTACTATATGGCCATTCTTTAATAAGGACCTTGTTTCGTTCCATTGTATTCGCTGCCTGTGCTTCGATAGGATATCCCGCTGCCAGTTGCATGGCAGGGGCAAGCACTTGTTCCAGGCTCAGGCTCCCATAATGTGCCAACATATAACAGAGCCCTCCAGGGGTACCAGGAGTGGTCGCTGCGAGCGCACCATACTCGGGTGGGAAACTAAAACCTTTGTTTTTAAAGAAGTCAACCGTGGCCCCTGTTGGCGCAATACCTAATGCATTGATAGCAATTACTTTTTTTGTTTTGGGATGATAGATCAGTGCCTGTGTTTCGCCACCCCAGGCCAAAGCATCCCACATGGTGCAGGTGGCTGCAAGCATAGCACATGCGGCGTCTACGGCATTTCCTCCTTTCTGAAAAATCATTGCTCCGGCTGTAGCAGCCAATGGCTTTCCGGTAATGGCCATCCAATTCTTACCATGCAATACTGGCTTCTGTGTTCTTTGTGCTAAAACTGAAAATACAGAGGCTACAAAAAGCAGCGCCGCTAAATAATATTTCATATAAAAAATTGAACCTTAAAGATCGCAAGATAATTTTTTATAAGATGGACATTTATATCCTATAACCCGGTAGGATGAGATCTAATTAAACACCGCACTGAGCCTTGTCGTAATTTCAAAATGATTTTAAAAGAGACTAAAAGAAAGGCATAATAAAAGTGAGGTTAAGAAATTATTTTAACTACAAAATCCTCCACCATCTGAACCAAAAAAAATATAACTGAAATAATAACAACGCTATTAAGAGCAACTTTCCAACGAGGTTGTTTATAAAAAAAGTTGACGAAAGTAATTGTGTTATAGATCATCAAAATCGGTAATTCAAAGTATGCGGTATCAAATTCATGCCAGATAAATTTAAATAAGGCGACGGCAGTAGCAATTATAAAGAAAAAGGAAATTGAATACAAAGCCAATACACCTATTTCAGCATAGTTATAATCAGACTTGTAAAACAAAATATAAATGAGTAGAGTATATACTGGCAAAAGCAAAATTTGTATCATCACCATATAATCATGAAAGAATTGAACTTCAGAAATGTTGCCAGTATCAAAATACGTCATTAATGCAGTGTATATCCAGTACCGGCTTAAGGCTGCGATGGTAGCACAAATGAAAAACATGGAAAAAGGTTTCTGGTGTTTGGCCCGTTCGCCTTCTACATATAATCTTTGCATATGGCCTGGCGAAATGATTAACTTCTTAACAGTATATCCAAAACCTTTGTCCAAATGAGTAAAAAGATGAAAGACATCATGCAGAAGTGTGGCTATGGTTATTTTGTTAATTTTATAAGGCTGTCCACACCGGTTGCAATAATTCCCGGTACCTGAATAACCGCATGATTTGCATTCATCGATTAATTCAGCGTTTCCCATTTCCATATCACTAAAAATTTATTTAGATCGTTTTTTCGAGACGTATCTTATCTCCCAATTCATAACTTAACTTTATTTCCTGATTCTCTATCATTCCTACTATTTTTCCAAGAATTATTTATCGCATTTAAATTCTTCCAGGATGGCACCAAACTGTTTCCAGATAGGATGGACCAGTGGCCTGGGAGATATCTTAACAAACACTACTATATTTTTTTGTTCCCCACAATTTCTTACATGAATCAATGTATTTAAAACAATTGGCTTCTGAGTCATATAGTCTAACATGCTTATGGTGCCACCATAAGTTTCAATATCACCCGAGGTAGTTTTGATTTGTTTTATTGTTGCAACGGTTGGGACTACTTTGTTTGCAGGGATTCGTCTTTCAATAATGTTTCGCCCAACCAAACCCGAGTAATATTCGGTTACATTTTGTTGTAAACTAATGGCATCAACCTTAGGCTTTCCTTGAAGCCACCAGAGATATGCGTATCCCCAGTAATCACCACTGGAGCTGTCTCCCCATCGGGGGGCAAAACGTAAATCTTCCACGCCCTTATAAGTCATCCCGGGTGCAAAATCAGGCGGCAAGGGAAAATGTTCTATGCCCCAATCCTTTGGAATGATAAGATTATAAGGAGGCGTCCAGGTATTGAAATCAAAAATATCCAGACATTTTTTTATCCATTGAATACATTCCACCTCGTCTACAATGGAAAGTGAATTGGGATGTCTTATCCCATTACTTCTCAATCCCGGTTGCCTGGATGTTATGAATTCAGCTTTGGTATTGCCCGAAAGTAATAGGCGGTTAATCAGTTCTGATCCATCTGGTATATTGGTATCATGAAAACTATTTCGCCTGTTTTTTAATTGCCATTCAATATCGGTGTCATAGTACAATCGTACGGCAACATTTCTCAGGTATTGTTCATTACCTGCCTTTGTTTCTTCCTGCTTGTTAAAAGGAGATAATTGAATATACTTTTCACGATTGTTATAAATAGTACCATTTTCTTTGGTCATTACATCCAGGAAGTATTTTGCATCTCCCACTGAGCCAGGCCAATAATTTTTTTTGACTTGTCTTTCCGACCAATGCCAGAGTCCAAACAAGTCAACCGGAGTATCGATTCCAAAAACAGCTTTAGGCTGAATTAAATATTGCGATGGATTCTGATAGGTAAGTTCTGTATATCGAAGCGCAATATTTCCCGCCTCGGTATAGCCAGCCAAAACAAATGTGGAAGTATCTACCGCAAACCTTGTGACCACATCTTTAAGTATACTATTTATTCTATCGACGCTGGAGCTATCTGCATATAATTTCTGCTGGGTTGAGGCAATGATCATAAGAAGATCATTCGCATAAGCAACATTATGCAACTTGGTTTCGGGCAGCAGGCTTTCTGGTGGGATGAAGCTGCTCAATAAAACAAGTGCTCCTTTTATGACATTGGATTGAGGGCGAATCGCCAGGTAGTAACCAGCGGTACTGTCTTTGGGATTGTAAGATACTTTTTCAATACTCTGACAAAAAGGTATAACAGGAATAAAAATGATCGCGATTAGAAACCCTAATAATCGAATATACATGTTAGTAATTTGTGTAACGTACGAGTCAATTGGTTTCCAGGGTTGGGTGATTTCTATGTTAGCCTTTAATTTCGCTTTCATATAACGAAATCCATTTCTGAACAGTCATTTTTGAAGTTAACTCAACCAAAAGCCCAAGTGGCATCTGGCCTGGTTTTTTAAACCCGATACAGCTTTTACCTATGTCTAACTTAAATTTACTTTGTTTACTAAATTCGTTTTCAAACCATTTTAATAAGTTAGGTCCGTTCGGATTATGATGCCTTCATTTTTCGCTTTCGTTTTTTATAATATTTATCGCACCATTCCATTGCAGCTACAGGCATCCATTCATGTTTTCCTTCATAAATAGTGATCCGGTATTTCCCCTCTTGTGTTCGCAAAAAAATCCGTCTTCCTATAATTGAATCTATGCCGGCATCCCGGGTACTGGTTTGACTATTTACAGAATCGACTTTGAGAGCTCTTTCAATACCTTCCTTACTGATGCCAGGGTAACCAACTGACCGGACCAAAGTATTGAAAGCATTTATAGAGTGAATGGGTGGAACGATACTATCACTTCGACCGGCAGCTATATCCAGCGGCACCGGTGTTGGTTTATTTAGATGAGTAATAGGTGACCTGTTACGGAATTGCAGAGCGATCGAATCGCTTTGGCCTGGTGGTCCACCGAAACACTGCCGCATCATTTGGCCATAGGGATCGTTCTGATGTAAATCATACCAATGAGATAAATCACTAATGCCACACCATGCACTCGCAGCTGCCCATGGTTTTGGATGCAAGGCAGCCATCAGCATGGTCAGATAACCTCCCCCTGAAAAACCTACTAGGTATACCTGGTTTCTATTTATGGAATAATGTTTCTGAACCCAGCTGACAGCATCCAGGATATCACGTTGGGCGAGAGCAGATCCACAAGCTTCAGGATGATCGTTACGCCCACGGAAGTTTGGTTCTAAAAGAAACCAGCCTCTGCCCGACACCTGATCTTCAAGTTCTTTAAATCGCTGTTCAAGATCGTTGCTCCATGTATGAAGTAATACAACTAAAGGAATTTTTTTTCCTGGAGGCACAGCCAATGGAACATAGAGGTATGAAGGCTGGATGGTTCCATCAATAGAACTGTGAACCAATATTTTTTTTCTTGCCTCTGCTAAGGAATCAACTTGTTGCCCGGATAAAGTAGTACACGCTAATAGTAAAAAGCAGTAAGAAAAAAAGCAACAGGAAAGTTTCACTGGCTTCATGTCTGGTAACTTTTAAAAGTATCCCGGCAATCGCCGGAAGAGCTCAATACAAATAAAACATATTAAGTTGAGGTTATACTCAAAAAGGTTAATGGTCGGGGAGGTTGGAATTATTAACTAAATGCGGATTTATAAATTTCCCTGGTTTATAATAAACACTCAGCGGTTACTGATGTATTCTATTATAAAATATGAGTAGCCACTTGCAAAAAACCACGGTGATCGTTCCCCGGTAATTTGAGTAGAGGATTAGTATGGCAATCGGGTATAGAGTTTCTTAATTCACTGATATGATAGTTGCCTGCCGGGCTGTTAGCTTCCAGGCACCATTATTTTTCATCCAGATATTGGTAAAACGCCTGGTAACCTTCTTGCCTGAGTGATCCGCTGTGCCTTGAGGTGTCAGAGCCTCTTTACCCATCACAATAGCTATATTTTCAACAATTGTGATTTTTTCAATGTCAACATCGAGGGTTGATGTATTCTCCACTTTTCCAGTACGAAAGACTTTTTTTATCTGATCCATGGTCATAATGATATTATACGGATTATTTACTACTATGGCCGAAGACCATAAATCATACATGGCGCTGGTGTCGCCTTTAAGAATTGCCTTCGTTTGAAGATTTTCAACATTCCTGATCTCTGTTTCGCTGGATGCCTGGGCCACACAAAGATTTGATGTTATTAAAATAAATGCAACGATAGCGAGGATATATAGTAACCTTCTCATAAAAAAAATTGAACGTTCAGAAAATTCTGCTTAATTAAAAAATTATCCCATTGCAGGTAATAAGTTTTCTCTCTTTGTAAGTTATTCTATTGTTGGTTGAAAAACAAATACGGATTGAATAGGAATGCGATCCATATTGAACAATAGAAGTATGATTGTTGAGGCTGCTAAACCTTGAATTTGGGGATTAGAATTCAGATAATGTATTGGGGATTGAATGGAGTCATTTAAATTATATGTCAAAGCAAAACCCTAAAAAGTAGAGATATGATTAACATCATTATTTTTCAATGAAGCCCATAATTCTTGTAAAGGGTTGCAAATCTGGAATTATATCGAAAGTGTAAAATTCACTAATGATGATTGAATCCGGCAAATAAAAATACTCAAGTTTGACAAGGCAAATTGCCGGAATTCAAACCCAGACCTTAGTGGTAAAAATCGGTTTAGTAATTACGTAAATGAGAATAACGATCCAACCTCCTTCCGGTACAAGGAACCCCTTCTCCAGTCATAAATTATATTTCCTTGAATTACCATTAATAAGTAGAATACGAATTGATTCTATTATAAAAAAAAGACCGGCACCATTTGCGCCAGCCGAATATTTTACCCGATATCATTTAAAACGGGTATTTGATTCCCATTTTTTTAGCGAGGTCAGCAAACATTTGTGGATCAAAACTATCTCCCCCAGGTGAATGTAATTGTGGCTCTTCTTCAAGATCAGGAGCGGGATATCCTTCCATTGAACCCTGTAAAATCTCAAGGGGCTGCCCATCATCGGGGTGAGTACCATTCCAAATTAAACCAGCCTGTTGGTAATCTTCCTTACTGAATGTATACAATTTCCGATGCATGCCATCTTTCATATAACGCTGAGCTTCAGGAAAAGCATCATTATTCATATCCGGAATTGGCAACAGTTTAGTAACCTCTACCCCAGTGTAAACCTGCAATGCTTTGGCATATGCCAGCGCATGGACCCCGCCACGCACAAGTAAATAACCCAGCATTTCCCGGGCAGTTGGATCTTGAACCATAGAGTATACCCGCATCTTGTTTGCGCGCGCACCCAACTCCAGAAAAAAGTTATGGAGCAGATCAAGTTTCAGGTTTCCACTACTAAATACATTGGCACCTGTCCAGAAATCTCCATGAGAATCCATAGGAAGTGCGGTTTGCCCGCTTGCAATAAAATGACGGGTATTCCGGGCCTTCGTACCATCAGACAATGGCGCCGATACCGGATCCATTCCCCGCTTACTGACCCCTGTTAGTAACAAATTTATCGTGTAGGAAACTACCTCAATGTGGCCGTATTCTTCACCTGCAATACTGCAAATAAGATCATAGAACGGTCGCATCTTTGCCCGACCCCTGAAATTAAATGACTGGTAGGTGTAGTTCATTAAAGTAGACATCTCACCAAATTTTCCTCCCAGCAGCTCCTGAACCGCAGCTGCATCATTCGGTGAGGGATTCTTTGGCGTGGGTAATTGAATGGGGAGACGATCAATTTTTAAAATCATTTGGTAAATTTTTAAGATGAATGATGTTATTTTTCATTGCCAGATAATTGTTGTTGAATGAAAAAAAACATTGTTAAATATTTAGGCCTATGGATGGTGTTATAAACTAGCGGAGGAACACCTTTTCGCCATTACGGACTCCTTGAAGAAGTAGATTCATGGATGAACCTGACACATCGCTGTGCGTAAAAATATATGGGAGAAGCAGTAGCAACTCCCATTATTATTAAATCAACCAAAAGATAATTATTTTTTTGGCATTACCACGGCATCAATTACATGTACTACACCATTACTTCCGGTTAGATCAGCGGCTGTTACAGTAGCATTATTGATCATTACTTTTCCCTCTTTAATGGATACGGTAAGTTCTTCTCCCTGTAAGGTTTTTACTTTTTGGCCATCTGCTAAATCAGCAGCCTTGACAGCACCTGCAACTACATGGTAGGTTAAAATGTTGGTAAGTGCCCCCTTGCTTTCCGGCTTAAGTAAACCATCCACAGTTCCTGCAGGTAATGCTGCAAAGGCTGCGTTCGTTGGTGCAAAAACAGTAAACGGACCAGCACCTTTAAGAGTTTCAACCAAACCTGCTGCTGTTACCGCAGCCACTAGGGTGGTATGATCGGGGGATCCAATGGCTATGTCTACGATATCTTTACTAACAACCGGCGCTACTGAATCTTCTTTTACAACTTCCTGGGTAGATTCACTTGTTGTGGTTTCTTCATTATTACAAGCAACAAATGTTGCTGAGCTTATAGCGATTGCTACCAGCATGGTTACAATGTTCTTTTGCATATTTTTTGATTTAATAACAACATCCTTGATAAAATGTTTACAGAATCAAAAAATATTTCCTGTTACATGGCGCATCACTCTTTAGTCTGACTATCGCTGTTTACTAACTACGGCCAAATACATGTTTGTACTCCCCGCGTTTGGGAAATGCTGCAGGGGCAGGCTTTCGTATCATTAAGTTTTTGTTTTCCTTCCCACTGCAATAAATATTGAGGATAATCCTGCAAATAGCAGTACTAACAAAATACTGTTTATTAATACTTTTGAGAGTCCAAGATGTGTTATGTCCACAAAAGGATAGGGATAAAAAGTCGAAAAATATCCCCTGATTAAAATAAATACGAGGTAACATATAGGGTATATCAACCATTTTGGTATTTGCTTGAATGAGAGCAAAGATTTGTTTTCGTACAAATACCAGTAAATGATTACCAATAGGGGTATCAGCGTGTGAAGCAATTCGTCTACAATTCTTTGCATTCCCTTAGGCTGCCAGATATGTCGTAATAATATTTGATATACAAGTCCTACTATTGTAATGTAAACTGTGATTGCTGTAAGAGTATCCCGTCTATTAATGATTTCCAGAAAACGATTTTTTATTTTGAAAGAGATAAACGTAAAGTAAATAGCAACAATCGAATTTGTCAAAATTGTAAAGAAGCTAAAGAACCGAATGGTCGTTTCTCCCATAGGAGCTACCCGATTTTGCAACATCAAATAATACTGGGTCAGGAGGGCGAACCAGGCAATTAATGCGAAGAGAATGGATAGTGTTTTTTTCATAGAGGAATTTTTCCGCTTACGCTTATGTTCAGGGTTTGTTGCATACCCATTAACGTCGATTGAAAAATAAGTTGAAGTTAAGTGATACCGATGAGAGATATTTTACGTGAACAATGATACTGATCAGCCAGGATACATCATTTTCCTACTTCAAAGAAATCCCGTGATCATCATTATTATTGTACGGTTATAATCACATTTCCTGTTTTAGTACCAGTTTCTACATATCGATATGCTTCAACAATTTTTTCTAAGGGATAGCTCCTATCAATTACTGGCTTGAACTTATTACTCTCTACCAGCTGCTTTAAAAAAACAACATCTTCTTTACTGATTGTTGGAAGGGGAAATAATACTTTTTTTCCTCCGGCCAGGGGAGTTATCAGCGCTAAAAAGATGTTTTGGGACATATATCCCAGTTCAGTCGACATATAAATGCCTTTATTTTTCAGTATTGGTTTGCATTTTCCAAATGAACTTTTCCCAACAGCATCAAATACTACATCAAATGTCTTATTAAGCTTTGTAAAGTCTTGCCTGGTATAATCAATGACTTCATCTGCACCCAATGATTTAACCAACTCCATATTCTTAGTATCGCAAACAGCAGTAACATCACCACCAAAGTATTTTACGAGCTGAACTGCTGCCGAACCAATAGCACCCGTAGCGCCATTGATTAAATAATTTTGCCCGGGCTTAATCTTCGCTGTCCTGATATTGCACAAAGCATAATGAGCTCCTTCCGTAATTGCAGCTGCGTCCTGGTATGATAAGTTATCCGGCATTGTAGTGAATGAGTCTTTTTCTGCCATTATCTTGTACTCGGCATGAGCACCAAACTTTGTGTCGTTATATCCAAATACTTTATCGTTTGGCTTAAAAGATGTTACATCCTTACCAATGGATTCAATTTCTCCGGCAAACTCGTTTCCAAGAATTTTAATTTTAGGATTGAACAATCCGCTGAAAAATCTAATAATAAAATATTCAGCACTTCTAAATCCGCAGTCGGTACGATTGACTGTTGTTGCATGAATTTTAATAAGGACCTCATTGTCTTTAGGAATAGGTCTATCTACTTCTGAAAGTTGTACTACTTCTGGTGGTCCATATTTGGTGTAAACCATTGCTCTCATGACTTTATATTTAAATATTTAATAGTTACGACCGGTTTCAACATTGACGCTACTTATTGTTCTTTTGACACTTATAAAACCGCCACATGGACAATAATCCGGATGATAGAATTTTATATTGTGATAATGGAGGGCAAAATTTTGATGAGTTTCATTCAATGAGTGCCAAACAGGATTGTCTAATTTTTTATCCATTGTTTTGATAGTGAAGGGTTTCATTTACATTGACAGCTACCAAACAGGGCCACACGAAATGAAAAATAGAATTCCTAAATGATTAGAAGCCTTTCTTTTCCAATTGGGGATATTGAATTCCAAGTTGCTCCAGGTACGTCTTATATTTTGATGGATCGTAATAATATTTTTTTAGTTGTGGCCTGAATGGATCCATAATCTTATTGTTCAGGTGAATTGCGGGCGGAGTAGTGGCCTCCACAAAAGAAATGTATTGTACTTCCTTTGTTTGAACATTTTTATGGTAATCCCATGCATTTGAAATGATTGTAGCATCCGTAAGCATATCCAATAAGGTAGCAGCAACAACTTTACTTCCATTCACGACCCCTTTATGTGCAATGGGTGTAGCCATAGCAATGGCATCTGCCCAATTATGCCCCGGTGTGCCGGGTATATTAGAAGGATACCGAAATACTACGGTTGGTACATTCCATGCGATATCGGCAATGTCATCACTACCTGCGCCCCACGAAAATTGCACAGGGCCATGCAAGGTATCAAGTTGCGTTGCCAATCCATCAATGGGTTCTCCACGTTGTGTTTTTTTGGGAGCATTCACAAGTTTTTGAACTGCTCTTGCTAATTGCTGGTCGGATGAATCCCAAATGGGCAGGCCAACGATTTTAATATTTTTATATACTGCTTCGGCTATAGATTTATTGAAATGCCCAGGCCATGCAGTGCCTAATAATTGATATGAAACTTTGGTCCCTGTCATTGCTGCTACGGATTTGGAATATTGAATAGCATCGTCATACATACTCTTGATATCTTCATACGTTCTTTCCCTAAGATAATACCATACAGCTGCTTTGGAAGGAACAACATTTGGCTGATCACCACCATCGGTTATTACATAATGCGAACGTTGCGTAGGTTTCAGGTGCTCTCTCTTAAAATTCCAGGCAACGTTCATTAGTTCTACAGCATCCAATGCACTCTTACCTCGCCAGGGCGCCCCAGCAGAATGTGCGGAACTTCCTTCAAATTTAAATTCTACAGACACCAGGCCGTTATTACCTGCATCTCCCCAGGATACATTCATATTATTGCCAACATGAGTAAAAATGCAAGCATCAACGTTCTTAAAATAACCATCACGTATATACCAGGCTTTTGAGCCCACTAATTCTTCAGCTACCCCAGGCCATATGATAAGGGTGCCTGCTATCTTTTCCCGCTCCATTATTTTTTTTACTTCAATGGCGGATAATATTACTAGAGGCAATCCCGAATTATGTCCTTCCCCATGCCCCGGGGCATCTTCCACAATAGCTTCTTTATAAGCAACACCAGGCTTTTGAGAAGCTTTTGGAATACAGTCTATATCACTACCCAGGGCGATGACCGGTTTCCCGCTGCCCCATGTAGCCATCCATGCGGTGGGAATCCCAGCAATTCCTGTTTCTATAGCAAACCCATTTTTTTTCAGAATGCTTGTGAGATACGCTGAGGTTTCAGTTTCCTGGAAACCAAGTTCAGAAAAACTAAACACCATGTCAACCATTTCCTGTGCCGACTTACGTCTTTCATCCAACGATTTCATCACTTCCTTTTTCCATGATTCAACTTTAGGATGAGATGCCATTGCCTTTTTTTGTGCTACGAGATGCTGAGGAAAACCAAAGAAAAGAAGGAATATTAGAAATCTTGAGGAAGGCATAATCTTCATTTTATTGTATCTAAAATTAATGAAATAAATTTTTGCTCCGATTACCGATTGCCCGGGTGCTGTTGTGCGTTCGATTTATAAGTCCAGACAATTTCCCAATACTTACCAAAGCAGCCGAAGTATGAACTGTGAAGAATTATTTTGAATAGGTATAATACATGGTTATTTCAGGTGTACGAAGGCTTTTTTGTGTGACCCTTGATAATGTGCCATCTGAATTATAGTAATCCTAACTTCATATTTTGAAGGGCCCATACGACCAGAAGCATGGACCAAATTTGAATTTCTTTACTTTTTCTTAGAAGCTTTTGCTACTTTATTAAAGTCAAGTGCACGTTCAATCCAATACTCAAACTGCTTTTTTGTTTTTATCGAGTCCTCCTTTATGTGAATGTATCCCTTATACTCTCTTCCTCTCATTATCACTGATTGAATACCTTTAGACTTAATGGCTTCATCATGAATAGCGGTGTCAATGCGACACATTATTCTATCCTTGCCAACAGTGATACACATTTTTTCGTTAATCATGAAGGCTATACCACCAAACATCTTCTTCTCTTCTACTTTTGGTAAATGAGAAATTGCATTTCTTACTCTATTAGCTAATTTTTCATTGTAAGCCATAACTCAGAATCGTTTTTTGTTGTGCCTTGCTTTGCTTACTTAGTAAGACCAACAAGTTGTTTGCCTTCGAAATAGGCAAGTATACCAACTGCAAATATCTGTAAGAATAAAAAAATCCTTCCCAATAGTTCCGCCCCGGCAAAATGTACCAGCATAAGTCCTATGCTGATAAAGGTCCATATCCAATTAGCTAATATAAGCAATCGAAGTAAAGGAATAGAAATAGTAGATTGGTTTGCCAACACACCAGCAATTACTGAATAACACAAAGTAATGATTGAAACACTCAAAATAAATGGAACTGTCAAACCTAACACAGACGTCAGAGGGTTGAAAAAGCAAAGTCCCACAATCGCGGTTGCGGCACCTAAAATGGTGTCTAGCCAAAGAATTTTCCTTAATACTGAAACGTCATTGATTGTATAAGTCATTTCTTTTTCTGAAGGTATACGTTTGCCAATGTAGTTTTCTTTCTTAAATATTTGTCATCCTAAATAATTACTCCTATAACTCCCGGCTAACGGTTATGAGTTTACCTTTATCATTATATCCAAAAGACCAATACGATGGAAAAGCACCTTCTGCCTTATAATAAAGCATCTTTGTAATTTTTTCATTATACAAAAGCAAAGGTCTCTTTTTCAAATTCTCGCTATCTACATAAACAAGGTTATGAAAACCTTCTAAAATAAATTGTAACTCTTTGGGACTATAACCACAGAAATTCGCCTGTTCATAAAGTGCTGAATAGTTCCATTTTTTATGTGCTACATTTTTCATCAAACTTTGCAGCACATTTGTTATTCTATTATCAAAATCTTTTTTAAAAGGCCTGGCAGATACTAATTTTAGCTTGCTATCGATCATTGTAGCAATGGAGTAGGCGACATGAGAAATCTTTGTATTCCATTGATTGCAAAGAAAAATCAAAGTAAGATTTAAAGCAGGTATTCGTAAAATATCTGATCTAAAACCAGTTCTGAATGCTCCATCATGTTCGATGGCTACGTAGCCACCGGTTGGATAAATGAACCAACCATATCCATAGGAAATGAATGAGCCATCATTCAATTTACCTGGTGTAAACATTTGCCGCCAGCTATCTTCGGTTAAGAGGCTTTTATTATTTATTGCTGTCTCCCATTTAATCATGTCTTGTAAGCTGGTGATTACTCCCACATCACCACGGGCTTCAGCAGAGGAGGAAATATCAATGCCATTTTGAAATGTGTTGTCCTTCCATGTATAACCGGCAACACGATTGAGCACAATCTTTCTGCTATCGTATACTGAGGAAGAAGACATGCCGAGTGGCTCAAAAATTTTTTCTTTTAAAAATTGTGCATGCGATTTACCTGAAATTTTTTTTATAACCAACCCTAATGTAAAGGGTCCGCTACTATAATTGAATGATTCGCCGGGTTTAAAAAGAAGAGGAGATTTTTTTTGTGCTTCTAACATTAAGGAATCTGTATGATTAATGAGAAAGTATGGTGTTTCTTCAATCCAGTCATCCCGCATTCCTGATGTGTGATTCATTAATTGCTGCAAAGTAATATCCTGCCATGTATCGGGAAGGTTTTCCAGATATTTTGACAGCTTATCACTAACATTAAGTTTACCTTCTTGCTGTAATAATAGGATGGCTGCACAGGTAAATTGCTTACCCATAGAAGCAATTTCAAAAACAGACTTGCTTGTAACGGGTACATTGTTTTCAATATTAGCTAACCCATAATAGCCTTCCTTGATAAGTTTCCGATCTTTTATAATCGCCAGGGCTACACCTGGGATATGTTGCGAGAGCATTTTACTTTGTACATAAACATCAATAGAATCACCAGGTAACGAATATTGGGCAAAACAGGTTTTAGAAAAAGGAAATATACTTATTGAATACGATAAAAGTAACACACGGATGAAGGCATTATTACATCTAACGATCCAATACATGGCTTCTTGTTTAATTTGATTACAAATATAATTACACGAATTCTGACTAACAGTTCTGCGTTTTTTTATGATATTTTGCCAACATCTTCTGCAAACACAGTAGACTTTACTTTATTAAGATTTGATTTTTGTTTGTGTTAAAAATAATTTTGCTACTTCAAGTTCCGGCCTGTTTGAGCCTGTTGAATTTACAATACCCGTTAGTTGCTGGTAATAATATTTTGCTCTCTCGACATTATTAGTTCTTTGACAAGCTAACCCTGCACCGTACAAGGCGTTAAAGCGGTTGGGATGTGTTTTCAAACTTCCTTCATATGCTTCCAGGGCTTTGTCCGCCTTATTCATTTCAAGCAACATATCTCCCAATAATTCTTTTGCCGGGATTACTTCACCGGGGGTAACCGGATGTTTTTCAGTTTTATCTTCAAGATCTACAGCAACATTCATATGCTCCAAGGCTGCAGTCGCTTTTCCTTCTTTAAATAAAATCCAGGCTTCCGAGGTTTTAATTTGAATTTGAACCTGCGTGGCTTTATATAAATCTTTTTGGTTCATGAGTGTATCATGAATGGTATTTAAATTCTTTAATTCGGCCCTGGCTAATGCAAGATTACCCGTATGAACGGAGCCAAGGAGCCGGGTAAAAAGAACAATAGCTTTTTGCCAGGGAAATTTCTGCCAGGGAAAATGAACAGGATGTATTTCCAGGTGGGAAGCTTCATTCCAGATTTTGTTTTCAAGTAAATAGCGGGCGGGGATGGCTGCAAAGGCATAGGCATCTTTAAAATTAACCGGGTACACTTCATCAATCGTTTTCAAATAATCCCATTGTTCTTTAGCAAGTTTATTATCTGCCTTTTGCAAATAAGAGTAAACAAGATAATCCATACCATGAAGTTCCTCGTCCCAATGTCCTTTAAGTTGAGCAGTTTCGGCATAGCACTTTGCGGCAGAAGTTGAAACAAGATTTGCTTTAATGCATTCGTCCCAAAGTCCCAACCTTGTAAAAATATGCGAAGGCATATGCTGCGCATGTGCAGAAGATGGCGCGATCGAAGCATATTTTCTTGCTGATGGCAGGGCTAATGCTGCAAGTTCAGGATAATCGTATGTATGAATAATATAATGCAGGATTCCCGGATGATTGGGTTCACCCGGATATAGAGCAGTCAAAAAAGATCCGGCTTTCTTTTGATTGCGGAAAGATTTATCTGCGGGGTCTGCTGAGGCATTTAGTGCTAATGCATAAAATATTGCAGCCTCTTTATCATTAGGATAATTTGTATAAAGGTTCTCCATTGCTTTTTCATAGCGGATACTACGGGTACGGTGGTCTGTATTATTCCAGTCTTTATAGAACAACGCAATAGCTTCAATATAATCTGATTCTTTTTTTGTTTTTTGCGTTAATGATTGAGCAATAACAATTGCTTTGGATCCCTTTTCAAGTTCGGCCTGTGTCGGCGGTGTCCAAAGAGGATGATAGTTGCACATGGATACACCCCAGTAAGCCATGGCACAAGCTGGTTCTTCGTCAATAATTTTCGCAAATATTTTTTCGGCCTCATCATATTCAAATGAATGTAACAGGGAAATGGCAACGTTGAAATCCTTTTTCACATTCTCTGAACTAAATCCTTCAAATTCAACAGTACCAAATTGTTTGTCAGGAGTGCCGCATACAATGATTTCTCCCTTTTTAAGGTTGAGTCCGACAATTGAATCATTTGAAGGAGTTTTGTTTTTTTCATTGCATGATAAGCCTATAAATAAAAATAAACCGGATAACAACCCATCCATTGCAAGTGATAATTTTTTCATACTTGAAATGTTTAAAATGATTTACAAGGGTTCCCTACCATTGCGAATACGAGCATGGCCTGGCGTTATAATTCTCACATTCTCTTCCCGGAAAATTCAGCTTCCAGTTTAAAGGTGTTCCCACCATCAAGACTTCGATTCCACACATTTTGCAATAGCGAATTAAGGATTTTGATAGATGTCCTACTCGAACTAAAGCCAAATTGAAAATCAAAAGTACAAATTATCGCTTCGTTCGAGATGACAACTCGCTAGGTTAGAGGGAGCCGCTATATTATTCAGCCCTAAGATCAGAAACTTCGATATGTTGAGGTGCCATGCTGGAAGACAAACAGGAAGCATGGCTATTCCATCTTGAAAATTTTATTCTCTTTCCTAATTGGGCGAATGAAGCTGGCATATTGAGGACATAAACAGAATTGGAACAATTAAAGCTGGAAGTTGGAGATGGAAGTTTGCAAAGAAACGAGTACTTATCAGCAACGTCACCAGGAATATGTACCAGCCATGTACTGGGCAAACACCCGCCCTGCTGTTGAACAGTACCGAATATTACAGGATACGTTTTTTCTTTTTTGCAAGATGCAAATAGGGTGAGAATAATTAATACAATACTGCTCTTTCTCATATTTGCCTTTGACAACAGAATTTTTGAAAGCGTTGCATCGATTTTTAGATTCGCAATAGTTCTGCCGGTCTTACTAAAGCGCCTTGCCAATAAACCTGCAAAAGCAAAGTGTACTTGGCGGTGATTTCCTTTTGCAAAGTTTGAATCTTTCTGTGACACGAAGGGTAGGACATTACCCTTGATGAACATTTTTATCAACAAGATCAATTTCTTGTAGCTTGGTATAGTAACCTCGTAGGAATATGGAGATAGGTGTTTTACTTGAAAAATTATTTTTACGCTGAAAAATCAAACTGACTAAGAATGCAACAATTAAGATTAATTGGTAGAATCTTTTATGGACTGGGTATTGCAGGCATTGGCATTTTGCAATTCATCTACCCTGGGTTCAGGCCTGTAATATTACCCGTTCCTCCCGAGGCGACACAGAACATTAATTTCCTTGTCTACCTGGTTGCTACCCTTTTGGTACTTGCGGGTATATTCATTTCTTTGGGGAGATGGGTGAAAATGGTTTCCCTTTTGTTAGGAGTTTTCTTGCTGTTATTCTTTATTGCCGGTCACCTGCCAAACAGGCTCACAAATAATCCAGGTATGCTTGGAGCATGGACAGACGCTTTAAAAATACTGGCGCTTTCCGGAGGTGCATTTGTGGTTTCAAGAGTGTTTTCAGATGGAGAAAATAATGGGGTTACAAATGTGTTCCAAAAAATAGCACCTACCGGAAAATATTTATTTGCACTGATGTTAATTGTTTTTGGAATCGATCATTTTTTGTATGCAGAATTTGTGAAAGTTCTTGTACCAGAGTGGATACCAGGTCCGCTTTTCTGGACCTACTTTTCAGGTATAGTCCTTATCGGTTCAGGGTTGGGTATTTTTTTAAATTTCAAACCGGCTATAATCAGCATTTTGTTAAGTGCCATGCTCCTTATCTGGCTGATCATTCTACATATTCCAAGAGCGGTTGTTGCTCCAGGCACTGAAAATGGCAATGAATGGACGAGTGTGTTTCAATGCCTGGCATTTAGCGGGATGGCATTATTGTATCCATACGCAAGGAAACCTTCGGTAGAGTAATTTAACGGGGAAGTAATTGTGAATGCTTCCATTTCAAACGAACTCCACTATCGCGACTTTATTGTCCTTGATCTGCCGGTTCAAAAAATTAAAAGAATATCAATGGTGACCGCCTGATGTTTTTGATCCATTGGATTTTGCTTCAACGTCCAGCGGGTATTTTTTCCCTGATTTCAATCTGTGTTTGTTTTGAAGTGTCAATATCTATTTCAATTAATTTAATTACCTCACTCGCTTGAACTACGAACTCTGTATATGGTGTCCAATACTCTTTATAGTTCATAATAAATGCATTTCGTAACACAGGAAAAACTGTCAACAGTATCATAGGCAACGGAAAACTTTTTTGGCTTATGATTTAGTAACAGCATTGAAGAAAAGAAACAATTGGATATATTAAAGCAGCTAAACATTTGAGTAAATGTCACAGATAAAATGCACCGTTCTGAATGACGCAGAGTCCCTCCCCCTGCCCTAATCAAACGAGCAGACTCTGCAGAGAAATTAATTCAATGTATTACAATCGTTATACTTTCGGGATAACTCTCTCTAATTAGTTTATTATCTTTCTGCTCTTAGTTAGGCGCAGAAATAGTAAAAGCCGGATTGTGTGCAAAACGTAAGAATATCATCAAAGCTATTATACCAAAAAGGGCAGAGATGATTATGGAAACAGGTATTAGAATAAGTTTTAGAAGATGCAATATTGTTTAAAGCAAGCCAATTACAATCTAACGGAACTGTTAGATAATTCGAAGCGTGTTCAATAAATTGAATTATTAATTACGAAAATACTTTTTATGCAGCCTTTATCCAAAGTTTACCGGCAGTTAGCTTCCATCCTGTCATTGTCTGATAATAAATGGAAAGTAAGAAAAATAAATTTTACCATTTCTATGCTGTTCTGCCTTGTCTTGTTCAGCGTTGTTTTAATAAATTCATGCAGTTCCTCTAAAAATATGCACGCAGCCAGCGATGGTCCCGTAGCGTTACAAAAACCTGAACCGCAACCATTGGGCGATGCAGCCCGTGGTAAGGAGGTTTTTCGTTTTGAAACTTTTGGCAATGAAGGTTTTTGGTTTAATGCCATGCGTATGCAGCAGGGCATGGACGAAGCAAAGGTGACTCCAAAGCAGATGTTAGCGATGGGTTTACACTTTGATATGGAAGCCCTTGATGCGGGTTTGAGGAAGACGTTGGAAGCGGAACTCAAAACCGACCTTTCCATGCAAAATGCACCACACCTTAACGACCCGAAGACGACAGTAATGCTGGTTAACAGCAATGCTGTGATAGGGATGGTGCCGAAAGATAGCAACAAAGACAAGAAGATAAACATTATGGAGGGCGACATGGTTGGCGTGAGTTGCGCACTGTGCCACACAATAACGGATGCTTCTGCTTTTAATATGCCTGGTGGCGGAAGCGCAGGAAGACGCATTGATGGCCCCGCACCTATTACACTAAACATTGGTAAACTGCTGGCAACTGCTAAAAATTCAAGAGCTTATTATGCCAATTTACAACTAACCATTGGGGGTAAAACTATTGGAAGGGCTGCAAAAGGTCTTGAGCCAACTTCAACTGAAGCGGAAGTGGATGCTTATCTGACTAATACTGCTTTTTACCCTGTTGGTACATTTGATGAAACGCATGATGGTATTGGCAACCCGGTTAAAAACGTTCCTCTTTTCCGGCAGGATTTGGCTGCACCTTTCGGAACTTCCGGGCAAAATGCCCTGCTTGAAAATATCAGCAATTCTTCGTACACTGCTAATTTAGATATGACCACTCTGGCTACGCCGGAGGGGAAGCAATTCCTGTTTCTCAGGGCAGGTGATGCAGGAGTGAAAATTCATGAAAATTATAAACAAATTTTGCAGGAAACCGGGGTAAAAGGGTACCCATTTGTGCAAGCAAAATTAGTTGGCGATGCGGGCAATCCCGATCATGCAGTGGGCAGACGTGTAGATGATCAAAAGTTGAAGGACATGACTGCTTATTTGTTCTCTTTGCCTGCACCTCCAGGAGCCAATGTTAATACCGAAATGGCTGCCCGTGGACGGGAATTGTTCAGGACAAACTGCACCGGCTGCCACAATGTGGATCAAAGCAAACCGGTTGATGCAAAGCTGCTTAATCTTAAATCAATTTGGTCTGCTTACGAACCAGGTCCCGCTGGTGTACGTGGAGATCCAAAACAAAGTGCAATCCTTAACTCACCCGGAGATTTTGATGATAAAATGGTAATAGTAGATGCAAGCGACCATGGCCAGCCACGAGGAAATGCTTTACCACTGCTGCTGGATTTAAATAGAACAAACCTTCTGCTGCACAATGGTTCTGTACACAGTCTTGAGGAATTACTGAACCCTAAGCGTGGTAAAAGTTCTCCTCACCCTTTTTACATTGACAATGCAACCCAGAGAGCAGAGTTAGTAGAATTTTTAAAAGGCCTGGATGTCAATGCAAAAAAATAAAAGAAATTTCGACAAAAAGGAAGAGATGACTTTGGAAACAGGTACAAAGAAATTTTAATTATACCGCAGAAAAATTAGGTAACTTTTTATTTTAAAGTCAGCCAGTAACTGCTGCTGAATTCCCTCCTTCCTGATTTTACCATTGTTGAATAATAATCCCAATTTGATCATCCATTAAAGCAAATTCCTTTGCGCCCCAGGGTCTAATAGTAATTTGAGAAAGATTAGGGTGTAGTAATTCAGGAAATTTTAGTGAAACATTTTTGTAAACCACTTCAATATTTTCTGTGACAAGCCTAAATTCCGGATTATCTTTTTTTGCAAGATCTGCATTCTGAAAGAGGTTCACCCGTAAACTATTCTTTTCAACTACACAAAATGGAGACGCTGTTTCAATTTCATTATGTCCGATCGTAAATCCCAGGCAATCTACAAACATTTTTATTCCTGATTTAATGTCGACATAGAAAATGTTTGGAACTAATTTTGTAAAATTCATTTGAGTTAATAGATTTATGATGTCGTGTTTGGAGGAATGGTGTTTTTTATAAATGCGCCCACCGTCATTCTGTGAAAATACCTAAAGAAAACTATTATATATTCGGATAGTACCGACAAATTTCATTTAAGCAAGTCTCGGCTCGTTCACTTTAGTTTTTTCACAGTCTGATGTTTTCGCATTTATGCTGTTGGGGCATTTGTTATTCGTCGGTTGGATTGAAGCCGATTAACGAACAAAAGTTGAGAACATATTCGTCGCCCGGCCATATTCCCAAACCGATGTTAGCGTTTCGTTGTTTTAGTTATTTGAAGTGTCAAATTTATTTTCCCATTTGCTCAATCCTCTATTGCTTCAATACCTTGCTTCTTAAGTCGCTCAAGATTATCCTTCATTGCTTTAAGTTGCTCCGGTGAGTGTCCTTGCCATTCTGTAATCTCACCAATGACCCTAAACGGATATTGAGAACGATATGACTTTGTTGGATTCCCTGGGAATTTTTTGTCCGTTAAATTGGGGTCGTCCTGAATTGATCCTGTTGGCTCTACTAAATAAATTCTTCACGTCCTTCGCCAAAGGCCAGTTCAGCACCCCAAATAGCAGCATCCAAAATGGCTGTCAGGTAGATATATTTTGCTTTATTTCTTTGTCCATAATTTGAATTAAAGCCGGGTTCAATCAAGTCTCCTTCTTTCAGATTGGCCTTTGTCCCGTGATAAAACTTCTCTGAACTAAGGTTGTTGGTAAATTCTATTGATTTGTCCATACCTGTGTAAATTCTAATTGTAGTTATTTTATTTGTGAATATCTTTTTTTGTTATTGGGGCTGACGCCGGAGACCTCGCCAACCATGCATCCCCGCAAGTCCTCCGTATTATTAAATTGGACATACTCCAACCAATCCTGGGAATGGGGGATTGTGTTAGCTACTCTTTGAATGGTTATTATAATCATATTAGTGCAAGAGTTATAGGTTAAGGAAAGATATAAGAAAACTGCTTAATAAGATTTACTTCTTAAATCATCAATTGATTTTCTAAGTGCAATTATTTCTTGTTTCAATTCCGCTACATCTTTTGCGCCTACTACAGGTGCATCTTTTTCTTCAGCATCCCGCCCTATAAAAAATGTGGCAAATGTGGCAGTGACATAACCAAAAATAGAGTACCCGAAAACTGCTATTAAAAATGCAAGTCCTCTGCCTTCAGGCGTGGAAGGAGTAAATTCATTACCTGCTGTTATAACCCGCATAGCTGTCCACCATAAAGCCATACCGTAACTATCAAAACCTGCATTTGGATTTTCAAGTGCATACATACCGGCTGCACCTGCAAAAGTTACTATAAGGGTAATCATAAAAACATAACCAAAGGCCCTCCGTTTCATTGTCGCACCCAGGCTTTTCATACTTCTGTTTAAAGAAGAAACAATTCGGACAAGCCTGATGCCTCTTAAGCCTCGCAGCAAACGAACAAATCTAAAAATACGAAAGACCCTTAAAGCAGGAATAATAAGGGAGATAGCTGTTAACCAGTTCTTTTTAAAAAAATCAACTTTAACCGGTGCTAAAATAAATTTGATAAAAAAATCAATAATAAAAATAATCCAGATTGTTAAGCTTGAATACTCAAGTGGTTTATTCAAGCCCCATATCAATTCAATCACCAATAAAACCAGCCATACAAAGCCTAAGAAAATCATTGGAGCTTCTAAAAATTTTTCTATTGAAGTAAGAAGTTTTTTTCTTTCTTTAATTAGTTGCTCATTCATGGCTTGGTGCATATTTAAAAATGGATAACATTACCTGTTGTGTCGCATAAGTGCTGTTTGTAAAGCTATTGAATACTAAAAATACTTCTGTTAGATGAAAGTTTGCCTGTGTGTTGGCAAAATTGCAGTTCTCTTGCAGGTTGGCTTTATGTCAAGATTTGTGTGCCTGAAAATGTGCTGCAATGTGTGTTGGCTAATTAGTGGCTTAGAATTAGTGTCCTTCTGTTTAAGGTCTCGGCGTTTTAGCGAAATTTTTATTCTATTTATTTGTTTTTAATAATTGTCTGATTGAAGCCAAATGTCCAAAGAGAACCGTCGGAACTATGTATGCCGGCAACCAACTAAACGGAAAATTTAATACTGCAATGTTCGGCTGGTCAAATGCAAATTTTTGAAATGCAAATGGCGCTGATAAAACCGCATTGATTACAATGTTTAATAAAAGTCCAAGTGCAATGAAATTCCAAATGAGAATTATTTTTCTGTCAAATTTTTGTTGCCGCAGTCCGAAGTAAGCAACGAATGGTGCGGTTGCACCTGCAAGGATGTCAAAGTTTCGTCCCTCAAAAGTCATAAGTTCCGGAACTACTTTGTTTAAAAAAAGCCAATACAAAACAAGTTCAACAGGAATTCTTACGATGTTTAAATAAGTCAAGTCGATAAGCGGCAAACGGTCAATGAAGCCCCGTCCTTTTTTGGTCGCAAATAAAAGCACAATTGTCAACAGAGGCGGAATGATTAACCATAAAAATTTTGGAGGAAACGATGTCGTGTCTGTGTTGTAGAAGTTGCTTAAAGTCAAACCCGCTTGGATTATTAACCAAACTGTTAAACCGATTACAATAATGTTTGCTTTTGATTTTGAACTGTCGGTCTGAGAATTTTTAATTGCGAAATAAAATAAAATAAAAGTCGCAAAAGTTGTCAGACCGAATACTACTGAAATGTAGGTTGGTAAATTTTCTATCATTGTCTTTCTATATTAGTACGATCTATTTTAAAATGGCTTATACGTTCAACGGCTTTGCGATTGGCTGGACTTCTATGTTTGGTCAGCCTGGAACAAATGCAGATTTGTTTGCTATTGATGAAGGTAATTACTAAAGCCAAATAATAACCTCCTGTCCGAACCACAAGATTATAAACGATTTGCCGTCCAATGCTGTTCCGTCTGCCAGCCTATTGCAAAACCGATGTTAGTGGTTCGTGCCATGGTTTTCAATATTTGATTTAAGGTCAATAAGCCGTTTGCGAACATTAGATTGCAAATTCTTTTTTATAAGTCCAGTAGCTAAGTTAAACGGGAAACGAAGTTTGAATGAATACAAAAAGATAACTTCTGTCCGTGAGTTCTCAAATTCTTTGAATGTCCAGGAGCCAAAAAAGCTCGTGAACATAAAAGGTCCCTTTGTCATTTTAATGGCTGTGGCCTTGGGTCTGTTAAACGAAACATATTCCGTTACCATTCCAAGTCCATTCTTTGCAACACAAGTGGCTTGTACGCCTATATCTGCTTTTGTGGCTCCGTCTGTTAATTCTGCACTTTTTAAAAAAGTGTCCCACTTCAGCCTGTTCTTATAATCCTGTGTATAGTCAAAAGCTGCTACAGCACTGCAATCAATAATGATTTTTTCAGAAAATTTTGTCCCCTCCATGCTACTCGCTGTTCTTCTTAATTGAACGAAGTAAATATCGCTGAAATGCTTTTAGAATTAGTCTGACCGGTAGATTGAATAAAAAATATATTCTTTTGTCGAGGCTGTAAGTCGTTGAAAGCTGTAAAGTCGTAGCTGCTTTTCTTTCTATAAGCAAATAGGTGCCATTGGGCACCCTAAAAATTCCGTCTGATAAATCAAAAAAATGTCCAACAATAAAACCTTTCTTTGGATTGAAATCAAAAGAATATTCCCGAAGTGGCTTCCAGGTAGTAATATTTTGTATAAACCTTTTGCCACTATTGAAATACGCTATTCTCTGCCCGCCTTCGCCTGTAGAAATGATGTCTGCCTTCAGCGGCCTTGGAACACCCAAAATTTTAAAAAATAAAGGGTCTGAATACTGTTCAATCTTTACGTTTGTGATGTTTTCCCAAATAGTTCAGGGTGTCCGTGAATTTCAATGTTCGTGCTAATTGAATTTATGATATGTCGCTGTTGTGATTTCACTTTGGGTGTTAGAATAGCATGACCGCTAAGGTCAGGGCTTTGCGTTCGGCGGGGTATTTGAAAACGTTCAGCCCGGAACTGAAGCCAATTAAAGATACAAAAGTTGAAATTATATTCTATTGCTCATCCGTGTTCGGTCAGCCCTATATGTAGCTGATAGTAGTCCAAAAGATGAATCTTTACTCCTCGCCTCCCGCTGACGCAAAACCATTTGTTGTGTGTTCGTGCTTCACGTCAGTAGAATAACTCAATCAATTCTTCATTGTATGTAAATGAGGTAATTGTCCAACCGTTAACGCTTTTATAAAGTGTAAAGGCAAACTTTATTGGGTATTTTTCAAACTTTAGCGTATAAAAACGTTTGGCAATAAAGTCTTTTATTTTTCTCTCAATTATAAATTCTGCAGAAAACATTTTGCCATAAGCAGGGAAAACATTGCGGGAATGATTTTCAATTGTCACTAGTAATGTATCAATTTTTTCGGATTCCAGAACTGAATTATGTTTGAGAAGTTCAAGTGCTACTTTGAACTGTCCTTTACTAAAAGATTGCATGAATGTGTCGCAAACTTTATCAAGTCGTTCTTTGTCCTTGTCAATGGGTTGTTTTTTTTGTGCACAAGCAACAAGTGCCAATGAAAGGAAAACAACGGTTAAACATTTTGTCATAGTCATCGTTTGATTTTTCGCAACTCTAGAGGGAGTATGCAGGATAAGCTTGTGCGGGTGCGTACTCTCGTGCCTCTTACACCAGCAAAGGTTCTAATAATATCACATCTTCCAATTTTATGCATGATATCTTTATAGTCATTGCGAATAAAAAGATGTATCCGGTTAACTATAGCCAATTTTACAAAATAATTTATCGGGGTCAGGGAACTTGTTCTTACTGCTCATTTGCTTTTTAGATAGCAAAATAACTGCTGCCTAATTATGGAAATCCATTCTTTTGTGTGCAAATGAATAGAAAAACTCAAACGTTAGTAGTTTGGGTGGCTTGTCTTATGTGCGGCACTAGGACGCCGGACACACCGCCAACCCTGCATCCTCACGCTAGGGCTCCGTTATATTAAATTGGACATACTCGAACCATCCTGGGGATATAAAGATGAGGATATATTCTTCAGCCAGCATAGCAGAAAGCCGCTTGTTAGCGGTTCGTGCTTTTTTTCTTTTCGTTTATCACATTGCCAAATCAGTTTAGTACTTCTGATAGGTCATTCAAAAAATTGAATTTTAATTTGGTCTGTTTTAATTCGCAATTAATACTTTCGGATTTTGTAAATTGTCTCTAAATTTTAAGCGCAGCTGCCAATCCTTTTAGTTTATCCGGAATTTTGTTAAGGGGTAAAACGAAATCAACACAGTCTGCTGCCTGAGCGCTGAGCGGCATGAAGTCAACTTCGGCAGAAATGTCCTGAGCAAAGGTTGTTCCACCTTTAGCTTTGATATGCTTGCAGCCCTCAGTGCCATCGCCATCATATCCCGAAAGGACTATGCCGACAGCACGCGCACTCATTTCATTTGCCAGTGAAATAAAAAATACATCTACTTGTTTGTGTCCGCCAGAGCGAGGGGAGATTACTTTGAAGCGATAATTTTCCATAGTAAGATCTGAGTCCGGAGGAATTACGTAAACATGATTCGCAAGGATAGACATTGCTTCAGAAGCCACGGTTACTGACATTTTCGTGTGCCTCTGTAGTATTTTAGCTAACTGACTATGGGCGGTGGGGTTCATGTGAGAAATAATAACAAAGGCCATACCTGTGTCATGCGGCATTGCATTCAGCAGAGCCTTATATGCGTTAAGCGCACCGGCTGAGCCACCAATGCCTACAATGAATTTAGGCTGAACTGTTTTCATTGATTGTTAACTATTTTTTTTGTTCTCTGGAACATTTTTATCAAAATTCTTTTTCTGATTGCCACTAAACTTAGATTCGGCATACGGCGTCAAAATAATTCCACCATCACTCAAAATGAATTTGTGGACATCGCTATTATGGTTACTCCCACGAGACTTAACAATGAATACTTCACGGGTGCGTTTTCTTCCTTCATCATCTTCTACCATTCTCACAATAATCCAGGTGTCAATCAGAGATGAAACACCTATTTCGCCACTCGTGTTACTTTGAAAGGTTGCAGAAACAAGGCTTGTAAAAAACGTAGTGATGCCCCTGGATTTTAAGAGATCAATCATGCGGGTAATCATTGATGTAACTTCACGCTCCTCCCCCTGTCCAATAAGACTTGTGAGGGGATCTACCACCACAGCCTTTGGTTTGAAACTATCAACGAGCTTATAAACATTCAATAAATGCATCTCCAAACCAAGAAAAGAAGGTCTGATAGCCACAATCTTTAAGAGTCCTTTCTCCACCCAAGGCGCCAAATCAATACCGATAGATTTCATGTTTTGACTCAGTTGACCTGCTGATTCTTCATAAGAAAAGATAAGACAGCGTTCGCCACGTTTACAACTTTCGAGTGCGAATGCCGCTGCAAAACTTGTTTTTCCGCAGCCTGCAGTGCCCGAAGCCATTATGGTGCTGCCTCTGGTGTAGCCCGAACGACGCTTGAACAATTTGTCTAAAGTTGGAATGCCTGTGGAAACCCTCTTACCTGTGCCCGGTTGGTCAAGCCCTGCTGAGGTGATGGGAATTACTGAAAGCCCTTCATCATCTATAACAAATGGATATTCGCTTGTTCCATGTCTTGACCCCCGATATTTAATGACACGTATTCTACGGGTTGCGATTTGGTCTCTGACTCTGTTATCTAAAAGAATGATGCAATCGGAGATATACTCCTCCATACCATGACGTGTAAATGAACCGTTTTGTCCCGGCTCGCCTGTAACAATTGCCGTGACCTGTTTTTCTTTAAGCCATCGGAAAAGTCTTTTTATCTCTAAGCGAAGAATACCAATATCTGTAATGCCTGCAAAGATAGATTCAAGAGAATCTAAAACAATGCGTTTGGCGCCAATCGAATCAATCGCATGTTCCAAACGAACGAATACTCCCTCCAGATTAAAGTCGGTCTCCTGAATGTCTTTACGCTCTAAAATAACATGTTCGAGCAGAATCTTTTTCCTAGAAACAAGCCCTTGCAAATCCATATTGAGAGAAGCCACGTCTTTATAAAGTTCATCTTTTGTCTCTTCAAATGACATGAAAATTCCCGGCTCTTTGTAATCGGTCGCACCCTTGATTAGAAAATCTATTCCCAAAAGGGTTTTTCCGGAGCCGGCATTGCCGGAAACTAAAGTGGTTCTGTTTTTGGGAAGCCCGCCTTCGGTAATTTCGTCAAAACCTTTGATGCCGGTGGGGCATTTAAGTAATTTATTATGCTTAGCGGTAACTTTTTTTTTGGTAGTTTTTGCCATATTGATAGTCATTTCTTGTTTTATTAAGATGGAACTCCACTGAAACTTTTTTCATTCCAAATCTACTGAATTATTCATTCTGTCGATTTTGCTGGTTTGTCCATTGTTTGTAGATGGATTACTATTTCCTCTATCGTCACAGCATGACCGCCAACACTTAAATATACAAACCTTTTCCTCAATTAATTACGTAAACCATCCCACCTTAGAATGATTTACCCACCTTTTAAAATCGATTCGCATTATCCCAATCCCATTCACATAAAAAAACCGGGCATTACCCGGTTGATGAATAACTTACCTATTGCCGTTACAACTTCTCATACAAAAGCCTCAATTTTTCTCTCGTCATGATCTTTTCCCAATCCTTTCCTAATGCATTTTCCCAGAGGGGTTTCATGCCGAGGGAGACGTTGATCATGGTTTCAAACTGGTCATCGGTGAGGCCTTTGCAGATGCCCTGGGGTATTTCGATCTTGTTTTTTTCAACCATCCGTTTGAATTCGAGTACCCCTTGCGGATAAAATTCTTCGATATGATCCATTACGATACAGTTCCCTATTCCATGTTTGGTTCCTAACAGGTAACTCAAGCCATAACTTACTGCATGGGCTACACCTACCTGTGAGTACGCTATGCTCATACCACCTGCATAGGATGCCATCATCAGCTGGTCGTCGCTTTCTTCGTCCCAATGATCTTTTTCTATAAATACCTTCCGGCATAATTCTAGTGCCTTCTCCCCATAACTCTTACTGAATTCATTCAAATAGGTTCCGGTTAAACTTTCAATGCAATGGATATAACAATCCATTCCTGTATAAAACCGCTGGTTTACCGGGGCATCGGCCGTAAGTATAGGATCCAGCACGATTTGGTCGAATGGTGTGAAATCAGAATTCATTCCGAGCTTGCGCGTGGGGCCTGTTAATACTGTAGTTCTGCTTACCTCTGCACCGGTTCCGCTTAACGTGGGTATACCGGCTTTGTATACACCGGGATTTTTTACGAGGTCCCATCCCTGGTAGTCGGCAGACGAACCGGGATTGTTCATCATCAGCGAAACTGCCTTGGCAAGATCCAGTGTGGATCCTCCGCCAATTCCTACTACACCACTCACAGTTCCATATTGTTGTTTGAGATGATCGGCGAGCTGGTCTACATAAGTGGTCTTGGGTTCATAGGTTACATCGGCTGCAAATACTTTATCGTTACCTCGTACCGGGATTCGACTCATCAGAGGCTTGCCTTCAAAAAAATGATCCAGTAAAAAAATCATCGGCGCTCCTTCTTTGCGTTGCGGGGCAAGGATCTCATCGAGCTGATCGAAACTGCCACGGCCATAGACTACATAGCCGATCATTTTAAAATTTCTAAACACTAATGGGGCGAATTTGTGCGAATGAACGCGAATTAATAATAATGGGCGAAAGTACGAATCCTAATGATAATGAGATGAGCCTCTGGGGGGTTTGGTAGCTTTTAGATATTATAGAATCCTGGTAGTGGGGTTATTATTAACTACGGAGGACATGAAAAGAGGGCAGGGCGGGGGATGGCGACGCCAAATCAAAATGGTATTGAAGTGAACCTTACCAAGCGGATTTGAGGGTGGTCACTGATAGTCTTGTAAATCTTGTTGTGGCTCCTTTACTGAAAACTTCCCGGTTATTTTTTTCGGCCGTAAATATCTGGGCGGTCATGGCTACTTCTCCTTGGTTGGCTAAAACTTCAACAATGCTTTTATCATATAAAATTACCAGGCTGATTTTGCTGCTGTCTGGAAGAAGATCTGCTTCATATCTTGACCATTCTTTAAATTCTTTATGAAAAGAAGTATCACTTGCAGTGCTTCGATCTATGAAAAGTTTGTGCTTCCTGGAGTCATAACCGACAACAAAACCTTTTTCACCATTTACGGCTAGTCTTACACCGGCAGTGGTATTCTTTTGCACTTCCCATTCCACTTCCATCCGGAAAGCCTGGCTTTCCACATTTACAAGCTGTTTATTTTTTACACTTACCTGGTTCTCCCAGGTATGTACTGTATCTGTTAGTCCCGATACCCCAATAATTGGTTTTTGTAACAACAGCCATTCATTCATTCTTTTTTTAAGTTCCAAACTTCTCGGTACAGCCATCGCAGATTTCCAGGGATGAGTAGGAATATCATTAGCATACTTCCAGTTATTGACCCAGCCAATCAATACCGGTGGATGACCGTCTGGAAGATTGTTGTAGGTAATGCCTGCATAATAATCCGGACCGTAATCAGGCCTGTATATTTTATTCCGGGGATTCTGATTCACGAATTTGATGCCGTCAAATTCACCTACGAAATATTGCATACTGTATTGCTGCGAATTGATAAGCACCCATTTTTTGTTGCCGGGTTCATTTTCGATGGGTACTTCAAGAAGGTCAGAACATTCCCAGATCTCATCGTAATCGCCGGCAGGTCCAAAATCACTGGTATGCGTCCACGCTTTCAGATCGGGTGAATGATAAAAGCGGATGATGTGCTCCTGCGCCAGAACAACCAGCATGATCCATTTTTTTGTTGGTTCATGCCAGAAAACTTTAGGATCGCGAAAATCTTTTTTTCCTATATCCAATACCGGGTTGCCGGGATACTTGGTGAAGGTTCTTCCATTGTCGAGGCTATAGGCTATATGCTGCTCCTGCCGGTAATTATCAGGCTTCATGGAATCGGCAATGATATGAGCGGTATAGATCGCAACCATGGGAACATCTGTTACATTTCGCGCAAATCCGGTAGTATTGTTTTTATCCATAACAGCACTCCCTGAAAAAATGGCAACACTGTCTTCTTCGGGTATGGCTACAGGAAGGTGTTTCCAATGCACCAGGTTATTACTGACCGCGTGTCCCCAACTCATATGACCCCACCTATTGCCAAATGGATTGTGTTGGTAAAATAAATGATACTCGCCTTTGTGATATACCAATCCATTCGGATCGTTCATCCAGTTCTTCGCAGGTGTAAAATGAAACTGCGGACGGTACTGCTCTTTATAGGTTTGTTGTGATCGAAGTGATGAACACCCTATCAACAAGCCGAAGAGTAGGTAAGCAAATTTTTTCATACAATCCTTTTTAGTAAGACAGTCAGAATTGGGATTTGTTGTATTTGAGGATGTTTGGATTGTATTTCGTAGGTGAATGCCTGATACCTGCTATTAAAGAATCAATCACATGCCTGTATTTCATTTCCTACAAATAAGCTAACAAGTTTAAGCTACCAATGCTGCGGCACCAAACACTCCTGCACTATCGCCGAGGGTTGGTTTTAGTATGGGCACGTCTACACTATTATTAAAAATAAATTGATTGAGGGATTGCAGGCCATCTGTATAAATGGTTTCGATATTTCCTACACCTCCCCCGATAACTATTACATCCGGGTCTAACAAATTGGTAACTACTGAGACTGCTTTTCCAAAAAAATGATTGAGCCGATGGATGGTAGTCTTGGCTGCTGCATCATCGCCTGACTGGTAATGGGCAACGATATCCTTCAGGCTAACATCATTGCCGGTAATCGTTTTGTAATATCGCTGCAATGAAGGTCCTGATAATATGGTTTCCACACAACCCGTTTTTCCGCAATAACAGGGGCCTCCGGATTCATCCAAAAAATTATGTCCCCATTCTCCGGCGATCCCATGTCGTCCATTCCATACTTTTCCATCGAAAACAATTCCTCCGCCTACACCAGTACCCATGATAATTCCAAAAACCATTTTCGCATCTGCAGCTTTTTGTTTCACGATGCCCCAATGGGTTTCTGCAAGAGCAAAGCAATTGGCATCATTCGCCAGTAATACCGGCAACTGTAAGGTTGATTCCAGATCGCGGAGTAAGGGCATTCCATTCAATGCGGTACTGTTACAATTTTTCATCGTTTGCAAACCCGGATCCAGTACCCCCGGTGTTCCTATGCCAATTCGCTGAGGCTTTAAACCCGATTGCTGCTTCATGCGTTCAACAAGGATCTGCATCTGTTGCACAATATGCTGGTACCCTTTTTCTGCCTGGGTTTCAATCCGGGTTCTTAGGATTGGTTTCGGATCATCAAGCGATGGTAAGATGACTCCCTCGATTTTGGTTCCGCCTAAATCAATTCCCCATAATGGATTCATTAAGCGAATTACGCGAATTTTGGAACACGAATTAAATTACATTTAAGGAATAAACCAACTAACATGCTGTCATACCCAGTTCGTATTGCCCTGATTGCAGCTCTTGGAGGATTTTTGTTTGGATTCGAAACGGCGGTTATTTCCGGGGCTGAAAAAACGATTCAGCAACTATGGTCTTTAAGTTCATTCTGGCAAGGATTTACCGTGGCCTCAAGCCTGATCGGAACCGTTATAGGATCTGTGATCGCCGGGGTACCTGCGCAAAAATACGGACGTAAAAAAGTTTTAATGTTCATCGCAATCCTGTACCTGCTTTCTGCGATCGGGTGTGCGGCGAGCTCGGTGTGGATACTTTTTGTAACATTTCGTTTTATAGGAGGGATTGCCGTAGGAGCCTCTTCCGTAGTGGGCCCGATGTATATCTCGGAAATTGCCCCCGCTAACTTAAGGGGAAGGCTGGCCGGTTCCTTCCAGTTAAATATTGTTGCGGGAATTTTTGTGGCGTACCTCACTAATTTTTTGTTTGTAGATATCGGGGAAGATTCCTGGCGTTGGATGTTGGGCGTTATGGTGGTGCCTGCCGCTTTATTCTGGATATTGCTTCGAAGCATCCCGGAAAGCCCACGCTGGCTGATCTTACAGCATCGCGATGCAGAAGCCATACCTACCATGCAACGCATCGGGGAAAAAGACACTACAAAGGCCATAGAAGAAATTCGCGCTTCGGTGGCTGATCATACAAACACAGGAGCTAAAGAAACCCTATTTCAAAAGAAATATTCGAAGCCTATACTGTTTGCGGTAATCCTGGCCATGTTCAACCAGTTATCGGGTATCAATGCGATCATCTATTATGCACCCCGAATTTTCGAAATGGCCGGGTTTGATAAAGCGGATGCATACCTGCAGCCCGTATACATCGGTGCCGCCAATTTATTTTTTACCTTCCTTGCCATGACGGTTATCGATAAACTGGGTCGCAAAACATTATTGATGATTGGCTCTGTCGGCATGATTGTTTTTCTCGGCCTGACAGCCTATGCGTTCAATACCGGTGTGTCGGGCGATCGAAGCGTGATTATTTACCTGATCGGTTTTATTGCCTTCTTTGCCTTTTCACAAGGGGCGGTGATATGGGTTTTTATTTCAGAAATATTTCCAAACTCAGTACGGTCACAAGGTGGTTCACTGGGCAGTTTTACACACTGGATCATGGCGGCCATTATTTCATGGACCTTCCCTGTAATTGTAGAGGGAAGCGAGAAAGGAGGAATGTACTCCTTCATGTTTTACAGCATTATGATGGCGCTGCACCTGATTTTTGTTTGGAAATGGTTGCCGGAAACCAAGGGAAAGTCATTGGAAAAAATACAGCAGGAATTAGGTATCCAGTAACGCGAATGGACGATCATTCCGCTTCACTTTGGACGCTGACCCATGCTAATGGCCTGGCAAAACAAAGCTCAAAAGTGGAGTACAATACAATTCATTGGACTAATTCGTTCCCATTCGCGTAATGAGCGTTTCAGCTCGCACTAAATCATCGGGAGTATCGATCTCTACACCCATGTAATCTGTTACTATCATTTTTAATGCAATCCCATTTTCGAGATATCGCAGGCATTCGATTTTTTCAGCGGCTTCGAGTGGAGTTATTGGCCAGGATGTGAAATCGAGTAAAGCCTGTTTGCGAAAAGCATAAACACCTATGTGTTCATAATAGTTAATGGGCATGTCTTTATTTCTTGCAAACGGTATTGGGCTCCTGGAGAAGAACAATGCATTCATGTTTTTATCAACCGCTACTTTCACGTAATTGGGATCATCAATATACTTTTGTTCATTTAATATTTGCATTAGAGAAGCAACCTGTACCCTTTCACCTTCGGCCCCTTTGAATGACTCTATTAATTTTTGAAGCGGTTCTTTTTTTACGAAAGGCTCATCGCCCTGTACATTAATTATAATATCAACATCAAGTAACTGCGCTGCTTCCGCTATACGATCGCTTCCACTTTCATGTTCTTTCATACTCATGATCGCTCTGCCTCCATGGGTTGTAATTTCTTTAAATATGATTTCACTGTCGGTCACAACAATGACTTCATTGAATAAGCCTGTTGCGCAGGTATTATCATAAGTGTGACGAATAACAGTTTTCGAACCTAGCTGCTGCATTAGTTTAGCTGGAAAACGCGTCGCTGCATATCGTGCAGGGATCATAGCAATAACAGTAAGCATATCATTGATTATTGCTGCGAAGGTATAGGAGTCTTTATAATTTTTATTACAGGCCTTTTTTGAGTTTGAAAAATCTCCATATTGGGATCCATTGAAGTAGTTGGCTTGCGATAACTTTCAAATGGGATCTTCAGCAATTTGCCCATATGATCATGCTCTTCAGCGTGTGGATGTGTATCAAGACCATATATTAATTTAGCGGGGTCAGCTTTTGCAAAAGTTCTGAACAACCTGTCCCAGACTGAAAATATATTTCCGTAATTAGTATCTGTTAATGGCTGCAAATAATGATGATGAACTTTATGCATATTCGGTGAAATGAAAATCCAGCTGATGGCATTATCGAACTTTGCAGGTAACGAAATATTAGCATGTGCAAATTGCGAAAATGCAGCTGCGATAAATTGATGCAACAATACCAGCCAGGCAGGAGCCCCTGTTATAAATATGGCTGCTATTAAAAATAACATTGAAATAATAGTCTCCCCAGGATGATGCCTGTTTGCGGTGGAAGTATCCACATACGCATCATTATGATGAATGAGGTGGAACTTCCACATCCATTTTATTTTATGCTGAACATAATGGGGAAAATAACTGGTTAGAAAATCAAGCATTATAATCCCGACGATAATAAACAGCCAGGGGGGTAAGTTAAAAAAATGAAGAGCCCCAAACTTATGTTGCATAACCCATTCACTACTATGCACCGCAACAAAAGCAAAAGGAAGACTCACAATAATACTCGTTACAATAAAAAAAAGATTGATCCCTGCATGACGGTTCTTCTTATACTTTATCTGAAGCAAAGGAATAATACTTTCCAATAGGGTGAAAAATAAAAAGCTTCCTGCCAGCAAAAGCGCTTGTTCCGTGGTGGTTAATTCAATCATAGATTCTGGTATTCCAGCTATCACGAGTAAGCGATGATATCTGGGTGATGAATAAATTATTACGGTAAAAAGGAAGTAGGAGGGTTGCTAAGAGTATTCAATTGGTGTGCCAGTGTATAGGTCATGGTTCATGAATGAAATTAATCAGGCTATTTGTTGGAATGAAGCCTGTGCATTAAAACTCACCCTGGTAACCCGGAAATACAATTCTGATTGGCAATAGAAAAAGCAATTCGAACTCGGACTGCCTTTCACATCAGGTATAAAAAAATAGATCTACCTGAAAGGTCAATAATCTGTCTTGATTTTCTTATTAAATGGAAGCTTGAATTGATATCTGAGATCCTCATCCCGCTGATCTTCCAATACATCCAAACCATATCGAAGTGTTTTTGGATCCGTGTAGGCAAATGTTCCGAACAAACGATCCCATAAGGAAAAAATATTGCTGTAGTTGGTATCCGTATAGGGGCGCACGTAATGATGATGGACCTTATGCATATTAGGGGAAACAAATATTAAACTGATGGGCTTGTCGAGCCAAAGTGGCACCCGGATATTTGCATGATTAAAATGTGTAAATAAAGCAGCAGTACTACGGTATAAAAAATACAAACCTACCGGAAGGCCAATTAAAAATATGCCCACAATAGTTGAAAATTCACGGAATAACCATTCGCCCGGGTGGTGTCGGGTACCCGTAGTTACATCAACCTTTGTATCACTATGGTGTACCATATGAAATTTCCACATCCATTTAATTTTGTGCATCGTAACATGCGGGGCATACTGCCCAAAAAAATCCATAAAGAAAACCCCTAAAATGATTTTGGCCCATAATGGCAGGGAAAGAATATTGAACAAACCAACATCATTTTTCATTACCCAGTCGCAAATTTTGATGGTAAAAAAACCAAACACCAGGTTTAAAATGATTGTAGTGGTAAGAAAAATAAGATTAACGCCGGCATGTTTGTATCGTTTATATGAAAAAGTAAACAGGGAATAATATCCTTCCAGAATCCAGAAGAGGATCATTCCTGTCATTAGTATAGCGACTCTTTGACCACCTGAAATATGCTCCCAAAAATTCATAAATGATTCCATACACAACATGCCTGTGAGACTTTGTAATTTACTTTGATTCTTTGTCTTTGATTGAGATTTTTGGAATTTGAGAATGGATGGGATTATAGATAGCTATTTTACTGCCACCCAAATCATTCATGACAGATGTTCCAAGCCATTTTCACACAGGAAGGGATTTGGACTGATATCCACAGTCTGAGCATTGGTATATTTTTTTAAATGACACTGCATAATTCCCGAAGAGCCAGGTGGTAATTGCCATAAACCAATTCGTAACATTATTGGGCTGAGAGATATAGTGAATATTCGTAGAACTGCATTGCGGACAGGCAACGGATTCCTTGTAAGCCAGTTCAAATTTGGTAATCAGAAGCATGGCCCGTTCGAGCTGCTCCTCGTAGATCATTAGCTTAATACCTCCTATAGCATTCGATAAAATGGGATCGATGGTAACAGTATACTCATCCTTCAGGTATGCTTTAATACCTTCCTCCTCCAGCCGCTGCAGCATCAGGTTTGCAGGTATATAATTATCGTATGAACGAACGGCTACAAACACGACTTGATTTATTGGATTTATGGATAACAGGATAATTATTATTCAACCCAAATCCTTTAAATCCAAATTCAGGCTATTTTATGTATTGAGCATCAATGGCATCACCAACATCAGTAACTCTTCATTTTCGTCCTGATCGTTTGGTTTGATGATTCCGGCTTTCGTAGAAGTGGAAAGCTCTATGGTAACCTCATCGCTATTGGTAGCATGCAACATTTCAATCAGGAATTTTGCATTGAAAGCAATTTGCAGATCTTCGCCGTTATACTGACATTTCATTCGCTCTGTTCCTTCAAAGGAAAAATCAATATCCTGTGCGGCCAGTTGTAGTTCACTTCCGTTTATATTGAGAACAACCTGGTTCGTACTTTTGTTGCTGAAGATGCTTACCCGGCGTAAGGCGCTTTGGAAATCATTTTTATTTACAATAAGCTTGTATGGATTGTCTGCAGGAATTACAACTTTATAATCTGGAAATCTTGCATCGATCAGCCGGCAACTCATTTGGGTGGTACCATGTATCACGAACAAGTGGTTGCTGTTATAATTGATGGTCAGTGCGTCTTCATTATCAGGCAAGGCAGATTTTAATAAGTTCAGTGGTTTTTTAGGAACGATCATCGTATCATTTTTCGGGCAGCTGACTTCATTTCTTTTGTACCGTACCAGCCGGTGCGCATCCGTGGCCACGAACTGAAGTCCTTTCTTATCCATTTCGAAAAATACACCGGTCATCGCTGGACGCAAATCATCTGTACTTACGGCAAACAATGTTTTATTAATGGCAGTGATAAGGGCTGAAGAGGGTACCGTAAAAGAAGAAGTATCATCGGCAACAGGTTCCTTGGGGAAATTATCAGGGTTTTCTCCCATCACTTTGTATTTTCCATTGTCGCTGGTAATTTCAACACCAAAATTTTTGTCAATAGTGAATGTGAGCGGCTGATCGGCAATATTCTTTAATGAATCAATCAGGATCTTGGCGGGGATACATACCCGGCCTGTGTCCTTAGCTTCAATATCCATTTGAACCTTCATCACAGTTTCCAGGTCTGTTGCTACCACGGTGAGCTTGTTCTTGTTCACGTCAAACAAAAAATCTTCCAGGATTGGCAGCACGGTATTGGCATTAATGACGCCGTTGATCTGCTGGAGTTGTTTCAATAAAAGCGAAGACGAAACGATAAACTTCATGCTGGTAATATTGTGGTTGAATTCAGCAAACCTACATGAATTTTAGGAACGAACCATGTAAGCTAACAAATTCAGGCTGTTTGGAATCTCCCCTTTCAAAAATGAATTTTCAATCAATAAATATAGAATTATGAATGATAGGTTTCAGCCAAATTTTTGAACATCTGAATCACAAATCAGCCACCTGTTTTTCCAATTATGACTGGGTATTGTTTGGGCATTATGCCGGTTTATGAGATATTTGGCCCTAAAAAAGAAGGTTAGTATTATTGTAGACAGCGTGCTGAGGAAGTTCTGGTTCATCTCTGCAGCGACTCAAAGGAATAACACCCGCCCCTTAAATTGTAGTTATGGTTTTTGACAAATTATTTGCCTGGCGTAAAAAAAAGAAAATTATCCCTGACATTCCATTTGGGCGGTATTCGGATAATAATAAAATAATAAATAAAGTTTCCCGGTGGACGGAGGGAGATGAATTATATAAACAACAAAAATACCAGGAGAGCCTGGATGCATTTTTTGAATACCTGCGGGATGAAGAAGAACAGAATATTGTGTATGAAAGAAATGAGAAAGAAGGCCGATTTCATTTTTACCAGGGGTCAAAAATTGTGCGGGGTGAATTTAATGCAGAGCGTTTGCAGGCCCAGGTAACGTTGGCCAGAATGCCGCAACCCAGCGTTGCCGTGATGCGAAGATTACTGGAAATGAATTTTAATTTATACTACAGCCGCTATGCACTGGATGAAGACCGGTTATGTATGCGCTTCGACAGTGAAATGCAGAATGCCAATCCCAATAAACTGTACTATGGATTGAAGGAACTTGCAACTAAGGCAGACAAGCAGGACGATCTTCTGGTAGAAGAATTTGTGTTACTGCAACCATTGGATACAGAACATATCATTTCAATTACCGATGCAGAGAAAGAAGTGAAATATAGCTTCCTTCAAAAATGGATTAAAGAAACACTGGATTATATCAATTCCGTTGATGCAGAGAAATTTTCAGGTGGCATAGCCTATCTTTTACTGGCACTCTCTTTCCGGATAGACTATCTCGTAACTCCTGAGGGAAAACTGCTTCATGACCTGGAAAAAATCGTTGACATCTATTATCGTAAGGATGAAAAGCCCATCACAGATAAAAATGGCGGGATGATCGAAGGCTTCAAAAAAATGCTGGAGCGGTCGCAGGATCAGGTATTCCCTTTCCTTTTCCGGTCAAAGCACGTATTTTCCATAGTTAGCCCTCAAAATCACAAAGCGGTATCTGATGCGATTACCAGCGCTGCACAGAACATGGTGTGGTATCGTGATAACAACCATACATTTATGGCGAATAAAGTACTCGAATACGGTTTTTCTTTTTGCCAGTATTCGTACAGTCTTCCTAAACCACTTAGTGATTTGTTCCGTTTATACATGCACATCAATTACGGTGATTATTTTACTGCCCTCGGTTTTTCGCAGGTTTTATATGATCCTTTATTAAACCGTTTTGATGAAGAAGAAATCGAAGAACAGATAGTAGCGATCATTGAAAGCTGGAAGAAAAAATATCTGAAATTACAATTTACCATAAAAAATCTCCGGTACAATAACCTGGTATCTTTTAATAATACTTATACTACCGAGATTGGAAATATGAATTTTGATGCTTAAAAGGAACACATGGAATTCCAGGAGATCATAGAAAATTTTCAGCCTGCTATCATTCAAATTGCTACTAAATCCAGCACAGGCACCGGCTTTTATTTAAAGCACTATGATATTATCGTAACCAATGAACATGTGGTGGGGAGTGCTGGTGAAGTGGCCATTACGGGCAAATCTTTTCATAAAATGCTTTCAAAAGTATGGTATACCGACAAAAAACACGACCTGGCTTTCATCCAGGCACCGGAAGGAATTCCTTTTCCCCATTTAAAATTGGGTAAGTATAATGAACTGAAAGATGGAGATGAGATCATTGCGATAGGCCACCCTTTTGGTTTAAATTATACCGCTACACAGGGAGTGATCTCCAAAGTGGATCGGATCAGGCAGGGGATGAAGTTCATCCAGATCGATGCGGCTATTAATCCAGGCAATAGTGGAGGTCCATTGGTTAATGAAAGAGGTGAGGTAATCGGCGTAAATACTTTTATCATTAAGGGAGGAGATAACCTGGGGTTCGCTTTGCCTGTGTATTATTTGATCAACGCATTGGATTTATATGCACCGCATAAAGGCACTTCTGCCGCCCGATGTCCGAGCTGCGATTTTTTGGTATTGGCTTTGAACATTGAATCTAAAAAATATTGCCCTGCCTGCGGAACCGAGGTAAAACTGCCTGAGCTTTCTGAGAAAGAAATACAGCCGCTGGGTATTGCAAAAATAATTGAAGAAATATTGAACGATTTGGGAAAGGATATCAAGTTGTCGAGGGAAGGCAATAACCGATGGGAAATCAAGGAAGGAAGCGCAAAGATTAAGATATCTTATAACGCGGATAATTTTTTTATAACGGGGGATGCGTATCTCTGCCAGTTACCGCAGGATGCATTGATGATAAAGCCTTTATACAAGTTTTTACTGGAAGAAAATTTCCGAACACATGGATTGGTTTTAAGTTGCGTAAACCAAAACATTATACTGTCTTGTGTTTTATATGACCTTGATCTTTCTAAAGAAAGCGGTGGAAAGATCTTTAAAAATCTTTTCATCAACGCAGATTCTTACAATAACCTATTGCAAAAGGAATATGGGTGTATCGCAAGGCTGGAAGAGTGATTTCTACAGCGAGTGGATATTCTGGGAAACATTTCGTTAGCCAACACCTATAAGGTGTTGATCAGACTACTTGATACTAAATCGCTTCCAAGACCTTATAGGTTATGATCAGACTTCTTGATTTTAAAACCTATTCCAAGACCTCATAGGTGTTGATCAGACTTCCTGATTTTGAATCTCTTCCAAGACCTTATAGGTTTTGATCAGACTTCTTATAGGTCTTGATCAGACTACATGAGTTTAAAAACTCTTCCAACACCTTATAGGTCTTGATCAGACTTCTTGATTTTAAATCTCTTCCAAGACCTCATAGGTTTGATCAGACTACATGAGTTTAAAGACTCTTCCAAGACCTCATAGGTGTTGATCAGACTTCTTGATTTTAAAAACTCTTCCAAGACCTTATAGGTTTGATCAGAATTCTTGATTTTAAATCTCTTCCAAGACCTCATAGGTTTTGATAAGACTTCTGAATTTTAAATCTCT
>Ga0136634_10000103_pt1 | contig 41661 bp, 41 predicted proteins | sample AntDrymUQ8332106_2_FD_104654 | JGI IMG/M metagenome (GOLD analysis project Ga0136634, IMG submission 104654) | Polar desert sand microbial communities from Dry Valleys, Antarctica - metaG UQ833 (21.06) | ecosystem: Environmental > Terrestrial > Soil > Desert | place: Antarctica: Dry Valley... | reverse complement strand
GGCACGATCACCGACCTGTCGGGGCGGAACCTCTCGGGCCAGACGCCGGAGGCCTTCTGGTACTCGATGCGGCATCTTAAGCCGTTCTCCATCGGCCTGAACTGCTCCTTCGGCGCCGAGCATTTGCGCCCCGCCGTCGCCGAGATCGCCGCCGTCGCCGATTGCCTCGTCTCGGCCTATCCCAATGCGGGTCTGCCCAACGCCATGGGCGAATACGACGAAACGCCCGACGAGATGGCCTGCAAGATGGAGGAATGGGCGCGCGACGGGCTGGTCAACATTGTCGGCGGCTGTTGCGGCTCGACACCCGAGCACATCACCCACATCCGCGAGCATGTGGAGAAATACGCGCCGCGCAAACTGGTGCGGCTGGAGCCGAAGCTGCGGCTATCGGGGCTGGAGCCGTTCGTGGCGGCTTAAGGCTTTTCGTCCGCACCAAAGCGCGCTGCGAGCCCAGCCACCCTCACCCGGCGCTTTTGCGCCGCCCTCTCCCGTCAAGGGAGAGGGCAATCAGCGGCGCGGTCGTATCATTACGACCAACGCAACCGCCCACGGGGTCAGGGAAGCAAGGCTCTTCGTAAGGCGAGGATGCAAAGGGTCGGCGGGCGCTCTCCCTTGCGGGAGAGGGCGGCGCGTAAGCGCCGGGTGAGGGGATGTGACAGCAAACCTTGGTCGGCATTAGGACCAGAACTTCACGGCAATCGCCGCCAGCGCTATTGCCCCTGCCCACAGGGCCATGCGTCCCGGCCATGAGCGGGCGGATTGGGCGGCTGCCATGCGCTCCACCGTCGATTGATCCAGGCGCAGGCCGCTCTCGGCGGATTCCGCGAGTGCCGTGCTTACGCGGCGCGCCTGCTCGGCGAGCCGCGGCGCTTCCGCAATCAGCCCCGCAAGCGCGCTGACGCCATCCACGGCCTCGGCTATCCGCGCGCGCGGGCCGATCTGGCCCTCGATCCAGGCCTTCACCACCGGCTCGGCGGCGGTCCAGATGTTCAGCCGCGGGTCGAGCGAGCGCGCCACGCCCTCCACCACCACCATGGTCTTCTGCAGCAGCAGCAGTTCGGGGCGCGTGCGCATATCGAACAGCTCCGTCACCTCGAACAGCTGCGACAGCAGCCGTGCCATGGAGATTTCCTCGGCGGTGCGGTCCATCAGCGGCTCGCCGATCGCGCGCAGCGCCTGGGCGAAAGCTTCCACGCTATGGTGCGCGGGCACATAGCCGGCGTCGAGATGCATCTGCGCGGTGCGCCGGTAATCGCGCGAGATGAAGCCATAGAGGATTTCGGCGAGGAAGCGTTTCTCCTTCGGTCCGAGCCGCCCCATGATGCCGAAATCGACCGCCACCAGCGTGCCGTCCGGCTGAACGAACAGATTGCCCTGATGCATGTCGGCATGGAAGAAGCCGTCGCGCATGGCATGGCGCAAGAAGCTGCGAATGACGTGGTTGCCGAGCGCCTCGCGGTCGATCCCGGCGGCGTCGATGGCGGCGATATCGCCCATCGGGATAGCGTCGATCCATGCGCTGGTGAGCACGCGGGCGCTGGTGCGCTGCCAATCCACCTTGGGGACGCGGAAACCGGTGTCGCCCGCCTTGGCGATATTCTCGGCCATCTCCGACATCGCGGCCGCCTCGAGCCGCAAATCCATCTCCAGCCGCACCCATTCCGCCAGCGTATCCACGACGGCGACGGGCCGCAGCCGCCGCGACGGCGGATGCCAACGCTCGGCTTGGCGCGCTGCGAAGTAGAACGACGACAGATCGCGGCGGAAGCCCGCCTCCACACCCGGCCGCAGGATTTTTACAGCGACGGTCCTGAGGCTGCCGTCCGCGTCGCGGACCGTGCCTTTATGCACCTGCGCGATGGACGCCGCCGCGAGCGGCTCGCTGAGGCTGGCGTAAAGCTGCTCCGGCTCCGCGCCCAGGGTGTCGCGGATCGCGCGCCGCGCCTCGGCCATGGAAAAGGGCGGCAGCCGGTCCTGCAGCCGCGCCAAATCGTCGGCGAGCGCCGGCCCGATAACGTCACGGCGCGTGGCGAGGAATTGGCCCAGCTTGATATAGCTTGGACCCAGCGTCGTGAGCGCCTTGGACAGCTTCGATGCCTGGCCAGTCCCCACCTCGGCGCGGCGGAACGGGCCGCTAGCGCGCCGCAGCAGCCGGGCGGGCAAAGGCGCGGGCACGCCCTCCGGCACGACATGCACGCCATGCCAGACAAGCGTCAGACCGGCGCGCGCGAGCCGGAAAAAATCGAGAAAAGCATTCACCATGCGCGCCTTATAGCAAGCCGCGCGTAAACTTAGACCTTCAATTTTGCATTAATGATGGCCTAGCACCGCAGTCGACCGAAGCGGGCGGTGGTATGGCGCGGGCTTATCAAAATCTGTCCCGTCACGACTTCCCGCGGCCAAACAGCGAGACTGGCTTGTCCCTGAGGTATTCAACAATATGAGCATCGAGCGGAGGACATTCTGTGTCGGGAAATTCTGTTCGAAATGCTGACTCTACGACTCGAAGAGCGCGCGCGCGCCGTTCTGATGCCGGCACATCGTTTAGCTGCGTTTCGGTGGCTGTCACCAGATGCTGTAGGCAAAGGTTACGATACTCATCTTCTGCAACGATGTACTCGTCAGCGGGTTTGAGCTGTGGATTTTGCTTTTCAATCGCAAGCTGGATTACGATTGAGATTACATAGCCGGCCCAACCGTCGAGCATCCGCTGCATGGCCTCGCCAATGTCAGCGAGTGAATGATCACAGAACGGACAGCGGGCTTGCCGGGCAAGAAGTAATTTGACCGGCTGCGGTGACGGCTGGTCGCATGCTGGACAAGGTCCAACCCAGGGATCCTCGAACTTCATCTGAGTGCAACACCCCGACTTCTAATCTACGGTGCGAGCACCGTTGCAACAGTGGCGCAATCCCATACTCGGCCTCCGGTTTCGGCGAATCTTTAACCTAAATCCGCCAGCCGGAATGCAGCGCCGCGATGCCGCCGGTCAGGTTGCGGTATTGCACGCGCTCGAAGCCCGCGGCGCGCACCATGGCGGCAAAGCGCTCCTGGTCCGGGAAGCGGCGGATGCTCTCGACGAGGTAGCGGTAGGCGTCGCCGTCGCCCGCCACCCATGCGCCGAGCTTGGGGATGACACGGAAGGAGTAGGCGTCGTAAACGCGGTCCAGCATCGGCGTTTGCACCTCGGAGAATTCGAGGCACATGAAGCGCCCGCCGCGTTTGAGCACGCGGAAAGCCTCGGCCAGCGCGGCCTCGATCTGCGTCACATTGCGGATGCCGAAGGCGATGGTGTAAAAGTCGAAGCTGCGGTCCGGGAAGGGCAGGGTCTCGGCATTGCCCTGCACGAAGGCAAGGCGCTTACCATAGCGCCCAGCCAGCTTCTCGCGTCCAGCGTCCAGCATTTCCGCGCTGATGTCGCAGATGGTGGCGGCCGAAAGCGGGGCGGCGTCCAGAAAGCGCCGCGCGATATCGCCGGTGCCGCCCGCCACGTCGAGCAGAGCCAGCGGCTCCCGCTTCGATGGCGCCAGCCAGTTGATGAGATCGGCCTTCCACAGCCGGTGCATGCCGCCCGACATTAGGTCGTTCATCAGGTCGTAGCGGTTCGCCACGCGCGCGAACACGCTGTTGACGAGGTTTTGCCGCTCGCCCGCGCCGACGCTGCGAAAGCCGAAGCTGGCCGCTTCCCTCGATGCGAAATCCTGTGTCATGACCGGAAGCCTAGCGCGTTTCCGGGGCTGCCGCCATGGCGCCGTCCCCGCCTGCGGCACGGCAAGGGCTCACCAATCATTTCTCGCCCATATAGGCCGAGCATTCGACTTCGACTTGGGCACCGATCGCCAGTCCATTCACGCCGAAGGCCGAGCGCGCGGGCAAACGGTCGGGCTTGAAGTAGGGCACATAGACCTTGTTGAAGTCCGCCCATTTCGACATGTCGGCAAGCATGACGGTGCATTTGAACACGTTGTCGAAGGAAAGGCCATTCTCGCGCAACACCGTCCCGATATTCTCCATCGTTTGGCGCGCCTCCGCTTCCATTCCGCCCGGCACGAGTTGCACTGTGTTAGGCACATTGCCGATCATGCCTGAGAGGTAGAGCACGCCGTCAACGCGCGCGGCTTGGCTGAAGGGGAGTTGGCCGCGCGCGCCTCGGGCGCGTTGATGAATTGCGCGCCAGCCTCTACAGCTTGCTGGGACAGCAACAGCATTGCGGCACAGACACATCCGAGGGTCATCATTCGCATGGCAGATATCTCCATAGGTTCCAATGCTGCAGGAACACCCCGGTCGGCGAAATATTCGGGTCGGGAGTGGCCGCGCCAGCGTGGACGCGGCTCAAACCGGCGCGGCTCTCGTCCCGCTCTCGCCGGGTAAGGAGATAGGCGAGATCGCCCGCTTCACGCAAGTTGCCGTTCCGGGCGTGGCAGGCGCCATGGTCCCCACGCGAAGAGCTGATTGCGAAACACATGCCTGAACTGCCTGAAGTCGAAACCGTGCGGCGCGGCCTTGCGCCCGTCCTGGAAGGCGCGCGCTTTACCAAGGTTGAGCAGCGCCGCGCGGATTTGCGTTTCCCATTCCCGGCGGATTTCGCCAAGCGGCTGAAGGGCCGCCGCGTGGAGACGCTCGGGCGGCGCGCGAAATATCTGCTGGCGTCGCTCGATGACGGGCAGATCCTCGCCATGCATCTGGGCATGAGCGGGCGCTTCATCATCGAAGCCTCCCGCGAGACGGGTAGGGGCGAGGTTGTCGGCGACTTCGTGCTTGAGGCTGGCGCGCACGCCAAGCACGATCATGTCGTCTTCACCATGAGCAACCGCGCCGTCATCCGCTATAACGACGCGCGCCGTTTCGGCTATATGACGCTGATCGAGGCGGGCGGGCTCGAGGCGCATCCGCTCTTCAAGGGCCTGGGCATCGAGCCGCTCGGCGCTGCGATGAATGCGGCCCATCTGGCGAAGCGTGCGGCCCGGCGGAAGCAGCCTCTTAAGGCGTTTCTCTTCGACCAGAGGGTCTTGGCCAGCCTGGGCAATATCTATGTGTGCGAGGCGCTGTTCCGGGCCCGGCTGTCGCCGCTGCAACCGGCAAGCGTGCTCGCCACGAAAAACGGCGCTCCATCCGCGGCTGGACGCAGGCTCGCGGAAGCCATCCCGGCCGTCTTGAACGATGCCATCGCCGCGGGCGGATCCTCGCTGCGCGACTACCGGCAGGCGGATGGCTCGCTCGGCTATTTCCAGCACATTTTTTGCGTTTACGGACGCGAGGGGAAACCTTGTCTGCGACAGGGTTGCGGCGGCACCGTCGAACGCATGGTTCAAAATAGCCGCTCGACATTCTATTGTCGCCGTTGCCAGAAATGATCGCAAACGCAATCGGAGAGCAACGCATGACCTATGAAACCATCCTCCTGGAGAAGCGGGGCAGGGTCGCGATCATCACCTTGAACCGTCCCGACGCGCGCAACGCGATCAACGCTAAGCTGATTTCCGAGCTGAACACGGCGCTGAACGACTGCGAGGCCGATGACGGGATTGGCTGCCTCATGCTGACCGGCTCGGAGCGCGCCTTCGCCGCCGGGGCCGATATCAAGGAAATGCACGCCCTCAATTTCGTGGAGGTCTATAAAAACGATTTCATCGAGCCGTGGGAACGGCTGAGCCGCTGCCGTAAGCCGGTGATCGCCGCTGTCGCGGGCTATGCGCTCGGCGGCGGCTGCGAGCTGGCGATGATGTGCGATTTCATCATCGCGGCGGACACGGCGCGTTTCGGCCAGCCGGAGATCAATCTCGGCGTCATCCCCGGCTCGGGCGGCACACAGCGCCTGGCGCGCTTTGTCGGCAAGGCCAAGGCCATGGACCTCTGTCTTACGGGCCGCATGATGGACGCCGCCGAAGCCGAGCGCTGCGGCTTGGTGAGCCGCATCGTGCCCGCGGCCGAGCTACTCGCCGAGGCGGCGAAAGCAGCGGAAACCATCGCAAACCTGTCGCTTCCCGCCCTCATGACCGCCAAGGAAGCTGTCAACCGCGCTTTCGAGACCACGCTTGCGGAAGGGGTGCGTTTCGAGCGGCGCGTGTTTCAATCGCTGTTCGCCACCGAGGACCAGAAGGAGGGCATGGAGGCGTTCATCGCCAAGCGCCGGCCCGATTTCAAGCACCGGTAGAGAGCGCCTTGCCCCCGTTTCGGCAGGCTCCGTTCATGGATCTTGCGGTTCTGACATATTTCTCACAGCAAACTGATCATCCGCGCCATCGTGGAGACACGCTGCGTTGGGAAACGTGCAATCTCACTGTTTTAAGGAGAGTGTTTCCATGAGCGAGAATACCGAGCTTCCGTCTGACATTGTCGGGCTTACCAAGGTCGCGCCACTGTCCCGCCGGCATTTCATGTCCGCCGCCGGCGCAGCCGCAGCGGGCTACACGCTAGCGGCGGGTTCGGTCCGCGCGGATGTGGTTAGGACGGATACGAGCGGCCTGACGGTTGGCGACGCAACCGTCAAAGTGGACGGCGGGGATATGCCGGTCTACTTCGCCAAGCCCGAGGGCAAGGCCAATCCACCCGTCATTCTCGTGGGGATGGAGATTTTCGGCCTGCACGAATACATCCGGGACGTAACCCGCAGGCTGGCCAAACTTGGCGCCTTCGCCGTCGCGCCCGACTATTATTTCCGCAAGGGCGTCGATCTCACGAAGCTAACCGACACCAAGGAGATCATGCCGGTCGTCAACGCCAAGCCCGATGCGGAACTGCTGGCCGATCTCGACGCGACCGCCGCCTGGGCGACGTCGCAAGGCGGCGACACCGGGCGTCTCGGGATGGTCGGTTTCTGCCGGGGCGGGCGATATGTTTGGCAGTACGCTGCCCATAGCGATAAGCTCAAGGCGGGCGTGGCGTTTTACGGTTCCTTGGTAGACCCGCAGAATCCCGTCTGGCCGAAAAGCGCTACGCAGCGCGCGCCGGAGATGAAGGCGCCGGTGCTCGGCCTCTACGGGGCGGAGGACCAGGGAATACCCGTCGCCCAGGTCGAAGCCATGAAGGCCGCGCTCGCGCAAGCGGGGAAGACTGCCGAATTCAAGATCTACCCCGGCGCCGGCCATGCTTTCCATGCCGATTTCCGCCCCAGCTACCGCCCGGAAGCCGCGCAGGCCGCGTGGGAAGAAATGCAGAACTGGTTCAAAAAGTATAAGGTGCTGGACTAAGCCTTATCAGCGTTAGCGGGCGGGCGGGCTTTATCCTGTCATCAGGATGCCTATCGCGCCGCCCGCGCATTGCGCTCAATCGGAGTCGTCGCGGATGCGTCCCCAGCCCCTCATTGCCGTCACCGATGTCGAAGCCAGCAGCCGCTGGTACCAGCGCCTGCTCGGCTGCCAAAGCGCCCATGGCGGCGCCGACTACGAGCGGTTGGTCGCCAATGATGTGCTGATCCTGCAATTGCATCGCTTCGAGGTGGAACACCACCACGGACCGATTGGCGATCCCGAGGACAAGCCGTATGGGAATGGTGTTCTGCTGTGGTTCGAGGTCGATGATTTCGACGCCGCCATGGCGCGTGCCGAGGGGATGAAAGCCGAAATCGTCATGCCACGCCACCGCAATCCACCGACGGGGAGCGGCGGTCCGAACCACTGGGAATGCTGGTTGCGCGATCCCGACGGCTATGCCGTCGTGCTGGCCAGTCCAGACGGCTCGGCGGCGGACGAGGCCGCATGAACGAGGATAAGAGACAAACCACGGCGCTGGCTTATGAGCTGGCGATGACCCGTCTCGCCGCGAGCCGCGATCCACGCGAGCTGTGCCTGTGCGCTACGCAGTGCTTCAGCCAGGGCCCGGAGGACGGTTGCATCGCCGAGATCTTCAGGCGCATCGGCGTGCGCGACCGGTTTTTCATCGAGATCGGCGCGGGGGACGGCCGCGAAAACACGACGCGCCTTCTGCTCACGCTAGGCTGGTCGGGCATTTGGCTCGAGGGCAGCGCCGCAAGCTGCGCCGCGATCCGCCGTGACTTCGCCGGGCCGCTGGCCAGCGGACAGCTCCGGCTCATCGAGGCGATGGTGGCGGCGGAAAATGTGCAAGCGCTTCTCCAAGAGGCCGGTGCGCCGGAGCGGTTCGATTACCTCAGCATCGACCTCGACATGAACACGTCCTATGTCTGGCGGGCGCTGGAAAACTATCGCGCGCGGGCAGCCTGCATCGAATATAACGCCTCGATCCCGCCGAACTGGGAATTTGTCGTGCCCTACGATCCTGCCGCCATCTGGGATGGCTCGAACTGGTATGGGGCGGGGCTTAAAACGCTGGAGCGGCTTGGGACGAGCCAGAATTACGCCTTGGTGGGTTGCGACTTTTATGGGGTGAACGCGTTTTTTGTGGGCTGCGAGGAGCCGCTCGCGCAGTTCGTTCAGCCGTTCACCGCCGAAAAACACTACCAATCGCCCAATTATCTGGCGCCCTTCCGCCGCGGCCACTGGCCCGCTGCGCCGACGCTGACAAGCCCGCCAGCGGATCAGACACCGTAATAGCCGCGATACCAATCGGTGAATTTCCGCATGCCCTCCTCGATCGGCGTATTGGGCGCGAAGCCGACATCGCGCGACAGATCGTCGACATCGGCATAGGTCGCGAGCACGTCGCCTGGCTGCATGGGGAGGAAGTTCTTCGCCGCGATGCGGCCCGTGGCCTTCTCGATGGCGGCGATGAAGTCCATCAGCGCGACAGGCCGGTTGTTACCGATATTGTAGAGGCGGTAGGGCGCGGCTGAGCTGCTGGGGTCGGGTCGCATGCTGTCCCAGTTCGCGTCGCCTTGCGGCACGCGGTCCAGCACGCGAACGACGCCTTCCACGATGTCGTCGACATAGGTGAAATCGCGGGCGTGTTGCCCATTGTTGTAGACGTCGATCGGCTCGCCGGCGAGGATCTTTGCCGTGAAGGCGAACGGCGCCATGTCGGGGCGCCCCCAGGGGCCGTAGACGGTGAAGAAGCGCAAGCCGGTGGTGGGGATGCCATACAGATGCGCATAGCTGTGCGCCATCAACTCATTGGATTTCTTCGTCGCGCCGTACAGGCTGAGCGGGTGATCCGCGCCGTGGTGGACGCTGAAGGGCATGGCGGTGTTCGCCCCGTAGACCGAACTCGATGACGCAAAGACCAGATGCGCGCAAGCCTGGTGGCGGCAGCCCTCCAGAATGTTCAGAAATCCGGTGACGTTGGCGGCGATATAGGCGTGCGGGTTCTCCAGCGAGTAGCGCACGCCGGCTTGGGCCGCGAGATGGACGACGCGATCGGGCTTCTCGCGCGCGAAGAGGCCTTGGATGGCCGCGCGATCGGTCAGATCGGCCTTGATGAAATGAAAGCCGTTTCGCCCTTCGAGAAGAGCGAGCCGCGCCATCTTGAGTTTGGGATCGTAATAGTCGTTGAGATTGTCGAGGCCGACAACCTGATCTCCCCTGTCGAGGAGCGCCTTGGCCGTGAACAAGCCGATAAACCCGGCGGCGCCGGTAACGAGGATTTTCATGCTATGAAGGGCGTTTCGTGGCGTCTATGACCAAAGATACTGGCCGCGGTCAGGCGGTCGGCAATTGACGTCATAAGGGACGCCAGTTATACACGCAACCACGTTTCCACTCCCAAGCCGCTTGGTTCAGCACATGTCGGCAAGGCCCGTGCGGGCCGGCAAGGGATGGCGCCGATCCTCCTTTGCAAGGTTTTATCAATGGCCAATACCAAATCCGCCCAAAAGGCTATGCGCGTGGCAGTACGGCGCGCCGCCGTCAATAAAGCAAGGCGCAGCCGTATGCGCACCTTTGTCCGCAAGGTCGAGGAGGCCATCACCGCGGGCGACAAATCCGCCGCCGAGACAGCGCTGCAGAGCGCGCAGCCGGAGATCATGCGCAGCGCGCAAAAAGGGATTATCCATAAAAATACGGCCTCACGCAAAATCTCGCGTCTTTCTTCGCGGATTCGCGGTCTCGCGGCGGAGATGTAGCGCTTGCGTGCTGCTTCTGCCCTCCTGTGGCAGTCTTACAACGCCTGGCCTCGTGCCGGGCGTTTCGTTTTTTCACTGTCAAGTTGAAATCCATTCTGAATCAGTCTGTTAACCTTTTGTGAAGCAAATGCAATCTAAGATTGCATGACTGGGCTTGTCGCAATCAAGCAAAAAAACATGCCCTTGAGGCGGAATCGTATTGACCCTTACGCTCTCCAAGCCGACTCGTTTTGAGAGAAAAAAACTCGGTATATCAACGAGTTGGGTGGTTGATGCTGAGTCGCGGCTTCTTGCCCGGTTCCCCTTCGACTCCATCCTTGCAAGGCGGCTTAACAGGCCACGACATTGCAACCAGAGGAGAGGGCGTGTATAGTTCAACCTATCCGAACGGGGATTGTTTTCCCCTCCTGAATTTTTTCCTTTGTAATGCGTACCGCCATTTCTTGACGTTCGCAAAGTGGCATTTGCGGGTGCATGGGATGAATTTGTCGAAGGTATTGTGGGCTAATAAGGAGATTGCGCTCAGGTCTTGTGCTCCAATGATGTGCGGCGTTTCCGGAGACATGGCATGAGAAGCGGTCGCGAGCAGGAGGTTTTCTATGCTTAGCGGGTTAGACCGAAAGCAGACGGCAGAGCGTCGTCAGCGCAGTGTTGCCTGGGCCTGGATGAAGGCGCGCAGCACGATGAAGGACCAAACGAAGGCGACACATGCAAAGCTGACAAGCAGCGTGCTCTTGTCCAGCGATTGCGGGCCAGTGGAGGAAATTTCCAACTGGCGTGACAGCCTAGCGGCACTGAACCATCGTAGTTTAGCCCGCCAAATTTGCGATCAATTTTACGATATTTCCATTCTTGCTGCTTGGCGCGGCCGAAGCGCCGAGATCGCAGCCGCCGAGCGTGCGCTAAGCACGGCTCTGCCAGCCTGTTGCCAGGATTCAGCCAAGGCCGAGATTCGTGTCGATAGCGACACGCGACCTCCGGCCAAGAAAGCGCTGATTTTGGGCAGTGTGCTGGCTGAGAAGCAGCCGCGAAAAACTGCGGTGCTCATCACCTTGCGGTCGAAGGCGGCGTAAGCCCGCCCAACCGAATAATAAGCAAAAAGCAAATCAACCGTCCAGCAGAGACGGCGTGAAGGTATTCGCGCGGCTGCGGCCTCAGCGAAGCTGACATTGCGGGGTATTCCAGTGACCATTCTCGAATTAAACGCGACCGCTGTTGAAGGAAAATGGCGCCGGATTCAAAGCCGCTTGCGCGCCGAAGTGGGCGAAGACGTGTTCACAAGCTGGTTTGGCCGGGTGGAGCTCGATTCGTGCGAGGGGCGTACGGTGCAAATGTCCGTGCCCACCAAATTCCTTCGCAATTGGCTGCAATCGCACTATTCCGAGCGGCTGCTTGCGTGCTGCAACGCTGAGTTGACGGGCATCGAGCGCTTGGAATTCCGTGTCCGCCAGCCGCACGATACCGCGCGCATCGAGCGCCGGATGCCCGAGCGGCTCGCGCCCTCGGCCAAGTCCGAATCCGGCAGGCCTGCGTCCGGTCCCATCGAGGACGGCCCCGTGCGCGACGGCCGCACCGGATGGGAAGGCTTCGAAGGCTCACCGCTGGAAAGCCGTTTCACCTTCTCCTCCTTTGTGGTCGGCGCGGCGAACCGGCTGGCGCATGCGGCTGCCCTGCAGGTCACCGAAGCCGTGGCCGATCAGCCGTTGCGCTACAACCCGCTCTATCTGCATGCCAAAGTGGGACTCGGTAAAAGTCATCTTCTCCACGCCATCGCCTGGGAGGTGAAGCGCCGCAAGCCGAAAGCCAAGGTGCTCTATCTCACCGCCGAGCGCTTCATGTACAGCTTCGCGGAGGCGTTGCAGACCCGCGATGCGCCGGCCTTCAAGGACAAACTCCGCGCCATCGATATTCTGCTCGTCGACGACATCGAATTTCTGCAGGGGCGCACCTTCCAGCAGGAATTCTGCCATACGCTTAACTCGCTCATCGATGGGGGCAAGCAGGTGGTGGTCGCCGCGGACTGTCCGCCCATGCAGCTCGAAAGCTTCGACGCGCGCATGCGCTCCCGGCTTTCCGGCGGGCTCGTGGCCGAGCTCGGCACGCTGGATTACGATCTGCGCTACAAAATCCTAAAACGGCGGGCGGCTGAAAAGGCGGAACAGGAACGCGGTTTCGGCATCCCCGAGCCGGTCATCGAATTCCTCGCCACTCAGCTGACCGAAAGCGGGCGGGAGTTGGAAGGCGCCATCACGCGGGTGCACGCGTCCTATCAGCTTACGGCACAGCCGATAACGGTCGATTCAGCCGAGCAGATCATCGGCGATCTGGTCCGCAGCAAGGAGCCGCGCCGGGTTAAGATCGATGACATCTTGCGCGTGGTGATGAAGCATTTTGGCGTCAATCGCGGCGATTTGCTGTCCAGTCGGCGGAACCGCTCGATCGTGCGGCCGCGGCAGATCGGCATGTATCTCGCCAAATCGCTCACGGCGCGCTCTCTGCCCGAGATCGGCCGGCGCTTTGGCGGCCGCGACCACACCACCGTGCTGCACGCGATCCGCAAGATCGAGTCGCTGCTGCAAGACGATGCTTCACTGCGCGAGGAAATGGAAGTTCTCAAGCGTCTGCTGAAAGAGTAGTGGCGTGTTGTGCGTTGGAGCTAGCCGATCGGCTCCGAAGTGTCAAAGCGCTGAATAGAGGTCCGGCCACCGCGCCGGACCTAGACTTCTCAAAAACCTGCAAATGGGCGAGGCATGATGCTGCTTCGCCTGCGATGACGAGCTTGGAACATTACACCGTCCCGGTTTGAGGGCCGCACAACTGTAACGCCTTTTGTTGAAGAAGTGACGGGGGCGGGCTATGCCCTTTAGGCTAGATGCCGGCCATGAGGGGGCGGCATGATCCATCTCTAGCCCGAGTAAAGGAACTTGCATGCGTTTACTGATCGAGAAGAGCGCATTGCTGAAGGCCTTGCAGCATGTGACGAGCGTCGTCGAGCGGCGCAACACCATCCCGATTCTGGCCAACGTCTCGCTCCGCGCCGAGGCCGGCATGCTGCATTTCAAAGCTACCGATCTGGATATCGAGGTCACGGAAACGGCGCAGGCGGAGGTGGCCGCCCCGGGCGGCACGACGGCCCCGGCGCATACGCTGCACGACATCGTCCGCAAGCTTCCCGAGGGATCGCAGATCGAGGTGTCGCGCCAGGGCGACGAAGGACGCATGGCGCTGACGGCGGGGCCGTCGCGCTTCTTGCTCGCCTGCCTGCCCGCCGACGACTTCCCCGATCTTGGGCTGAGCGGCATGTCGCATCGTTTCGAGCTGCCGGCTCGCGATCTGGCGCGGCTGATCGAGAAGACCCGCTTCGCCATCTCCACCGAAGAGACGCGCTATTATCTCAACGGCATCTATTTGCATGCCGCGGAAACGCCGGAGGGCTGGCGGCTGCGCGCGGTGGCCACCGACGGCCATCGCCTCGCCCGCATGGATGTGGATCTGCCCGAGGGCGGCGGCGGCATGCCGGGCGTCATCGTGCCGCGCAAGACGGTGCATGAGGTCGCCAAGCTTCTCACGGACCACAACGAGACGGTTGCCGTCGAGCTGTCGGCTAACAAGATCCGCTTCACGGCGGGCAATGTTGTGCTCACCTCCAAGCTCATCGATGGCACCTTTCCCAACTATCAGCAGGTGATTCCACAGGGCAACGACAGAATCCTGCAGGTCGAAAATGCCGCCTTCATCAGTGCGGTGGATCGCGTCTCGACGCTCTCCAGCGAGAAGGGGCGCGCCGTCAAATTGAACATCGCGGGAGGTAAGCTCGTCCTTTCGGTGAACAACCCCGATTCAGGCTCGGCAACCGAGGAATTAGAGGCGGAATACGCGGCGGAGCCTATGGAAATCGGCTTCAACGCTCGCTATCTATTAGACATATCGGCGCAGTTCGAAGGTGATCGCGCGGTGTTCAAGCTGTCGGATGCCAGCGCGCCGACGGTCATGCAGGACGAGAAGGACGCATCCGCCCTTTACGTGCTCATGCCAATGCGCGTTTGAATCACAGTGGCGTTCATTTGAGCTCTGGTTGGCGCCGTACCCGAGCCGCACATCGAAGATGGGAGATGTCTTGGTTGCTTCAACCTCGCAAACCGGAGTTGCAGCAGGCGATGACATGCTGGGCCGGCGTTTATGGCTCTCCCGGCTCGTTCTGACGGATTTCCGCAATTATGCGCAAGCGACGCTTACCTGCGAGCCGCGATCGGTGGTTCTGAGCGGCGCAAATGGCGCTGGCAAAACCAATATTCTCGAAGCGGTGTCGATGCTGGCTCCAGGACGCGGCTTGCGCGGCGCGGCTTTCGCCGAGCTCGCCCGGCTCGATGCCGGCGGCGCCTGGAGCGTGGCCGCGCGCTTTTTATGCGACGGTGCGGAGATCTCGCTTGGCACGGGGCAAATGGCAGCCCCAGTTGGTCACGCTCCTTCAGGCCGGTTGGTGAGGATCGACGGCGCCGCGGCCAGCGGTTCCGGCGCGCTCGGCGACTACATCCAAGTTTTATGGCTGACGCCGAGCATGGATGGCTTGTTCACCGGCGCGGCCGCGGAACGCCGGCGCTTTCTGGACCGCATGGTGGCCAGTTTCGACAGCGCGCATCGCACGCGCCTCAATCAGTTCGAGCGCGCCATGCGCCAGCGCAATCGCCTGTTCGAGACAGGCGAGCGATCAGAGCGCTACTTCGCGGCGCTGGAATGCCAGATGGCGGAGACTGGGACGGCGATCGCGGCGGCGCGTGTCGAAACCGTGGATCGCCTTGCGGGCGTCATACAAACCAATCGCCGCGGCCCGGCAAGCCTGTTCCCCTGGGCCGAACTGGCGCTAGAGGGGTGGGTTGAGGCGGCTCTGCGCGAACACGCCGCGGTCGATGTCGAGGACGCTTATGCGCGCCGCCTCGCCGCAACCCGCGAGCGGGATCGCGCTGCCGGACGCACGCTTGAAGGGCCGCACCGCGCCGATCTGCTGGTCCGTCACGGGCCGAAGGATATGCCAGGGCATCTTTGTTCAACCGGCGAGCAGAAGGCGCTGCTTATCGGTCTCATTCTGGCCCATGCCAGAGCGGTGAAGGCTGGACGCGGCGGCATTGCGCCACTTCTCCTCCTCGACGAGATCGCGGCGCATTTGGACATGGCTCGGCGGGAGGCGCTTTTTGCCGAGATCGAGCGGCTCGGCGCACAGGCTTGGCTGACCGGAACCGACAGCCAGGTTTTCGCGCCGCTGCAAAACACGGCGCAATTCTTCACCATAGAAAACGGTTCGATTGCCGGCCATGAGCAGGATAGTGCACGCTGCGCCCAGCGCATGAGAACCGGGTAAAGGATGAATTCTTTGATGACCAGCAACTTGGCCCGCAAAACCATGCAAGAAGAAGAATATGGCGCAGAGTCCATCAAGGTTCTGAAAGGGCTCGACGCCGTCCGTAAACGCCCGGGGATGTATATCGGCGACACCGACGACGGCTCGGGTCTGCATCATATGGTCTACGAGGTGGTGGATAACGCCATCGACGAATCGCTCGCGGGCTATTGCGACCGCGTGCTCGTCATCCTCAACGCCGAAGGCTCGGTGACGGTGGAGGACAATGGCCGCGGCATCCCGACGGAGATCCATCGCGAGGAAGGCGTCTCCGCCGCCGAGGTCATCATGACCCAGCTTCACGCGGGCGGCAAATTCGACCAGAACTCCTACAAGGTATCGGGCGGCCTGCATGGGGTCGGCGTATCGGTGGTGAACGCGCTGTCCTCGCGCCTCGATCTTACCGTGTGGCGCGCCGGCAAGGAGCACGCCATGACCTTCGAGCACGGCGTTCCGATCGAACCGCTGAAGGTTGTCGGCGAGGCGCAATCGCGCACAGGGACGCGGGTCACATTCCTGCCCTCGACGGACACCTTCACCAAGACCGAGTTCGACTACAAAATTCTCGAGCACCGGCTTCGCGAGCTGGCCTTCCTCAATTCCGGCGTGCGCATCTTTCTGGAAGACCTGCGCGGCGTCGAGCCAATCCGCGAGGAACTCGTCTATGAAGGCGGGCTGGAAGCCTTCGTGCGCTATCTCGACCGCGCCCGTCGTCCGCTTCTCGACAACCCCATCACGCTCAAAGTCGAGCGCGACGGCATCATCGTGGAATCGGCGCTGTGGTGGAATGACGGCTACCATGAGAGCGTGCTCTGCTTCACTAACAACATTCCCCAGCGCGATGGCGGCACGCACATGGCCGGCTTCCGCGCCGCGCTGACGCGCACCGTGAACACCTATGCGGCCGAATCCGGCATCGCCAAGAAAGAGAAGGTGCAGCTCACGGGCGATGACGCGCGCGAGGGGCTCACCTGTGTGCTTTCGGTGAAAGTGCCGGACCCCAAATTCTCCAGTCAGACAAAGGACAAGCTGGTCTCCTCCGAGGTGCGCCCGGTCGTGGAGAACGTGATGACCCAGGCGCTCAGCACCTGGTTCGAGGAGCATCCCAGCGATGCCAAGGCGATCGTGCAGAAGATCGCCGAGGCGGCGATTGCCCGTGAGGCGGCACGCAAGGCCCGCGAATTGACGCGGCGCAAAGGCGCGCTCGACATGGCGAGCCTGCCAGGAAAACTCGCCGATTGTCAGGAGCGCGACCCGGCGAAATCCGAGCTGTTTCTGGTCGAGGGCGACTCGGCCGGCGGCTCCGCAAAGCAAGGGCGCGACCGCGCCTTCCAGGCGGTGCTGCCCCTGCGCGGCAAAATTCTCAACGTCGAACGCGCGCGCTTCGATAAAATGCTGTCCAGTCAGGAGATCGGCACGCTCATCACCGCGCTCGGCACCGGTATCGGCCGCGACGATTTCGACGTTTCCAAGCTGCGCTATCACAAGATCATCATCATGACGGACGCCGACGTCGACGGCGCGCATATCCGCACGCTGCTGCTGACCTTTTTCTACCGGCAGATGCTGAAGCTCATCGAGGGCGGTTATCTGTATATCGCGCAGCCGCCGCTGTATAAGGTCAAACGCGGCAATTCGGAACAGTATCTTAAGGATCACCGCGCCTTCGAGGACTATCTGATCCAGGGCGGCACCGACGACGCGCTGCTCGCGCTCGGGACCGGCGAGGAGATCACCGGCGCCGATTTGCGCCAGGTCGTGGAGAAGGCGCGCATGGCCGGCACAATCCTCGACGGACTGCACAGCCGCTATGCGCGCTTTGTCGTCGAGCAGGCCGCGGTCGCTGGCGCGCTCGATCCAAAAGTGCTCGTCGAAGAGGCCGAAGCGCGGGCTTTGGCGCACAAGATCGCCAGCCGGCTGGACGTGCTGTCCGAGGAAACCGAGCGCGACTGGACCGGCGAGGTGACGGATGAGGGCGGTCTGGTCTTTACCCGCGAGGTGCGCGGCGTCAAAGAAGTTCACCTGATCGATCGCGCGCTCATCGCCTCGGCCGACGCGCGAAAGCTCAACCAGCTCGCGCAGCATCTGGGCGAGGCCTATGGCGCGGCGGCCATTTTGCGGCGCAAGGGTGTGGAAACGGCTGTTTACGGCCCTGCCACGCTGCTTGGCGCCGTGTACGGGGCGGGGCGCAAGGGTATCTCCATGCAGCGCTATAAGGGCCTGGGCGAGATGAACCCCGAACAGCTCTGGGAGACCACGCTCAACATCGATGTGCGCACGCTTTTGCAGGTGAAGATCGGCGAGCTGGACGACGCCGACGAGATTTTCTCCAAGCTTATGGGCGACGTGGTGGAGCCCCGGCGCGAGTTCATCCAGGAGAATGCGTTGGCGGTGGCGAATTTGGATGTCTAGAGCGAACCAAAGACGACGTCACAAGCTCGGTGCGCCAAACTAGCCGAAATGCAGAGACTTTTTCAGAAACGTGATCGGCCTTAGGATCTTGACCACGCCGTGGATGGCGCCTTTTACGGAGCCGAGTTCCTCGGTCATGTAGCTATCGATAACCTTGCTAAACTGCTCGTCCCTCATATCGGGGAACGCCCGGCGGAGCAGCTCGATCTTGTCGCTTTCGCGGTCGGTCTCGCTGCCATGCAATGCGATCCTGCCGCTCTCGGCGAGCAGGCGGATATAGAGCTGTTCGTAGACCCAATCATGCCGGTGCGAGAGCTTCCTCTTTGTTGACGTTCTGCCGGTGAACCCCAGAAGCGTGATCGGGCGCTGCCCAGCACAATGGACGAGGAAGTGCAGAATCGTAAAGCCGGTCGATGCGTTCAGGGGGGCGGGGTAGGCCCATGGACCTTTACGCAATTCGATCCAGTTGCCGTCCCAATTGTTGAGCTGTGGACGTCCTGCATAGTCCCTCGATATAAGAACGCCGACGGCTTTGCAGCGGCCCGGTTTTATGTTCTGCAGCGCGGGGATCTGCTTGCCTTCGACGGCGAATATGATGCTCTGCGTCATGCCACTGAAAACAGCGCAGTCTTGATCGAATTGGCTTACCTTGGCCAGGGGGACTGCCTTGTTTACGAAGACGTGCAAGGTTCTTTCCGCATCGACGGCGGCGGGACTGAGCGCAAGATCGGGATTGTTGGCGACAAGAATCACCCTGTCGTAATCTGCCAACAGGGCGGTAAGCGCCTTGGCCCCTTCGTTAAATTGTTGCGTATCATCCACCACGGCACCCTCCCACGAACGTTAAAAGCCGTTGCTGTGTTACGCTCTTTCCGCAGCGCGCCGCAAGATCGACGCGTTCAGCGCCGTGGCGTAGCTCACCCACACCAGATACGGCATGAACAGGACCGAGGCGAGCCGGCTCACCGGCCAGGCGGTCACGATGAATGCCGCGATGACGACCCATAGCGTCATGATGTCCACAAGGCCGAGAGCGATGTCGCGGCGGCCGAAAAAGAAATAGGACCACAGGCTGTTCACGATCAGCTGCGTCCCCCACAAGCCGAGAAGCAGGCCGCGGCTCTCATGCGCCGTATTCCAGACAACCAGCCCCGCCATCGCGATCATCACGTAAAGCAGCGTCCAGACCGGGGGAAACAGCCAGGACGGCGGTGTCCAACGCGGTTTGGACAGCGCTCTATACCAGTCCTTTGCACCCCATTGGCCGCCGAAGAAAGCCGCCGCTGCCACAAGGGACAGAAAAATAATGAACTTGATAATGTCGTTGGAGGCCCAGGAGGGCAGTTCAGCCATCAATCGGCTCCTAACTGCTACTGCAGAAAACCCTTAGAACCATCCCGCGTTCCGGTCCAGCTCGCAGCTTGTGCACCGCCCTCTCATCGCCTCTTGACTTCCGTGGCCTCGCGCGGCGTCTATGCCAGCCAAACGGGCCGAGCCGGAACCGAGGGTGATTTGTGAGTAATTACTATATTGCCGCCCTTCTCGGCGTGATCGAGGGACTGACCGAGTTTTTGCCAGTGTCCTCGACGGGCCACCTCATTCTGTTCGTCGATCTTTTAGGCTTCCAAGCGCCGCCTGGAAAAACCTTCGAGGTCATGATCCAGCTCGGGGCCGTTCTTGCCCTGATAGCCCTGTACTTCCGCAAGCTATGGGCAACGCTGATAGGTTTGCCATTTGAGGCGGCGGCGCGGCGTTTCGCGCTGGTGGTCCTGCTCGCATTCTTGCCGGCGATGGTGCTGGGCGCCTTGCTGCACGGATTCATCAAGGAGGTGCTGTTTTCACAAACGGTGGTCGCCGCGGCGCTCATCGTTGGCGGCGTCGTCATCCTTGTGGTCGAACAAATGCAAAAACGCGAGCTTTACAAAACCGTCGAGGAGATCCCGCCGCTGACGGGATTTATCGTCGGCGTCGCGCAGACGCTCGCGCTCATCCCGGGGGTCTCCCGATCGGGAGCAACGATCATCGGCGGCCTGCTCATGGGTCTTGAGCGCCGGACGGCGGCGGAGTTTTCCTTCTTCCTCTCCATTCCGACCATGAGCGCGGCCTTCGCCTATGACGCCTATAAAAACCGGGAGGCGCTGAGTTTCGATGATGCGGGGCTGATCGCGGTCGGTTTCGTTTCCGCCTTTGTCGCGGCGCTTTTGGTGGTAAGGCCGTTTTTGGCCGTTGTCAGCAAGATCGGTTTTGCGCCTTTTGCCTTCTACCGCGTGGCGCTGGGCGTTTTCGTGCTCACCTTGCTCTATTTGTGAACGTAGCCGGGGGGGTGAGCTGGCGAGCCCGCGTTTGCCGCATGCCAGTCCCCCGTTTCCCCCAAGCGACGCTTCGCCGCTTCATGTTCCCGTCAAACGCACCCTATATTTGTTGCGGTGCAACAGAGCCTGGCCGAAGAGCTAGGCCGACATTCAACCCCTTTGGAGGTTTATCATGAGCGAATCTCGTCTTGGGGGAGGGACCATAAGGAAATTGTGGCACACGGAAACAGAGAAGTTCCGCGACCATCTTTTACGGCTCGATAAGGAAAGCCGCCGGATGCGGTTCGGCATGTCGGTGGATGATGCGTTCATCACGGCCTATGCCGGACGGACCGACCATCTGCAAAGCGTCATTTCCGGATATTTCATCGACACTGAAATGCATGCGGCGGCGGAACTGCGCATGATCGGCGAGGGATGGAGCCGCGAAGCCGAGGCGGCGTTTTCGGTGGAGCCTGCCTATCAGGATAGCGGCGTTGGCACGGATTTGTTGGGCCGTGTCATCCTCGCGGCCCGCAATCGCGGCGTGGACCGGCTGTATATGAATTGCTTGTCGGAAAACCGCAGGATGCAGCGCATCGCCAAAAAATTCGAGGCGGAGTTGCATTTCGACCATGGCGAGGTTGTCGGTCAGGTCAGGACGCCAGGCCCCACCCCTGTCTCGCTTTGGAGCGAGGCCGTCGACGACAGCAATGGGTTTGTCATGGCGGTGATGGAGTTTCCGCTGCGATTGGTGCCAGCGGCGTAATTCGCCCGCTGCGAGACCCTCAGACGGGACGGCGCTTTTCCTAGCGTCGTCCCGGCGCATCGACGATACTGGAGCATCGTGCGCAAAAGTGGGAACCGGTTTTGCGCAAAAACGATGTGAAAAAGCAAAAAGGTAGAGCGGAATGCGCGCTTCCATTTAAGCGCATTTCGCTCTAGCCAACATCAGCCGACCGCGAGGAGAGACGCTTGGCCGACACCATCCATGCAACCGTTCGCGACAATTACGGGGCTCTGGCGCGGGGCCGTGCCGGCGCTGAAAATGCGGGTCTGTCGCGGATCGCGGCGGCGTTCGGCTATTCGCCCGAGGATTTGGCCACTGTTCCGGCCGAGGCCAATCTTGGCGTTTCCTGCGGCAATCCGGTGGCGCTCGCCTCACTACAGCCCGGCGAGACCGTCCTTGACCTGGGGTCTGGCGGCGGGCTGGACGTCTTCCTTGCGGCGGAGAGAGTGGGGCCGCAAGGCCGCGCGATCGGCATCGACATGACGGCCGATATGATCGCGTTAGCCCGCGCGAATGCGGAGCGCCGCCAATCCAGGAATGTGGAATTCATCGAAGCGCCGATCGAGTCCATGCCGCTGGCCGATGCGAGCATCGATTGTGTGATCTCCAACTGCGTTCTCAATCTGGTGCCCGACAAAGACGCCGCTTATCGTGAGATTTTGCGTGTTTTGAAGCCCGGAGGACGTTTGGCTGTCAGCGACATCGCGTTGACGCGCCCGCTTCCCGACGCGATTCGCGCCAGCGTGACCGCCTGGGTGGGGTGCGTTGCCGGGGCGCTAACAGTAGAGGAAAACCGTGCCGCGCTGGAGCGTGCCGGCTTCACGGAGATCGTCATAGCCGATGCCGGAGTGGATCTGAACGTCTATAAGGAGGCTGGACAGAACGCCCGCAGTGAGCCCGCTCAGCCAGCCTCCTGCTGTGCAGGCGGCGACAAGCCAAGCGGAGCGTTGCACGCCGAGATGGCCGAAACCTTCAGGGCCATCGACATCAATAGCTATGCGGCGAGCGTGCAGATTTTTGCCCTGAGGCCCGCTCCGGCAGGCGAATTGCTCTAGCCGCGTTGCTCCGCCCGAAACAGCCACCAGGCCAACAGGCTAGCCGTCAAGGCCCCGGCGAGCTGGCAGGCAACGATCAGGCCGGCGTCCGGCAAGCGGACGGCGGTAAAGCTGTCCGTCAGCCCGCGCGCTAAGGTTATCGCGGGGTTGGCGAGGGATAGCGAAGGCGTCGCGAGCGCGACCGCAAGGAGGGACAGCGCGCCGATGTGCGGGATCGCGCGCGGCGCCACGTCCGCAAGCTTGAGCAGCACAAAAACGACCAACGCGGCGGCAATAAATTCGCCGAGCCAGACCGGCGGTCCCGACTGGATTTGCGTCGCCACCTGAACCAGGCCGGTGTTGGTGACCAGATGCGCAAGCATGACCCCGAGGACGGCGCCGCCTATCTGCACAGCGCCGGTCAGCAAAGCATGGCTCAAGGGCAGCTTGCGCGACAGGGCCAGACTGAAGACGAAAGCTGGATTGAAATAGGCGCCCGCCACGCCGCCCAGCGTGCGCGCAAGCGCCGCAAAGCCCGCGGCTGCGGCTAGCGCGGTAACGAGAATGGCAAGACCGATGCTGCCGCCGGCATAGCGCTCGCCCAGAATACCGGCGGCCACGATAAGGAGTGTGAGGACGCCGCTGCCCAAAGCCTCGGCCACAAGAGCATGCGTGAGATCGGCCGGACGCCTCAAAGCGCTCGGGGCTTCATCCGGCGTGGCGGAGAAGCGCTCAAGCATTGGAAATTTCGCCCGGTGTTGCCGCTTTCACGGCAAGCGCGTGAATAGGGCCTGCAAGTTCCTCGGCAAGCGCCTCATGGACCAAACGGTGGCGATCGATCCGGGAACGCCCGGCGAAAGCAGCGGAGATGATGGTGACGGTGAAATGCGTCTCGCCCGTATTGGCCGCCCCCTGCATCGCCCGGTGATGGGCATGCTTATGCGAGTCATTCTCAATCACGAGCTGCTCCGGCGCGAAGGCCGCCGTAAGCTTTTCCCGCATTTGGCGTTCAACCTGCATCGGCTTTTTCTCCTAATGGCGCAAACAGTTAACCAGCCTTGCGCGCCGCCGCCGCCACGCTGAAGGCTTGTGTCCTGGAAAACGAAGCAGCATAATCCTTGTGTGAAGGCCTGCCGGTTCTAAATAGCCCTCTGACAGTCCCTTGAATAGATCAGGCATGAAGCTGGAATCGAAATATTTCGACCGCATTCGCGTGAAGCCCGACGGTGACCCCGCCGAAGGCCAACGCGGGCCTGAATGCAATTGGCCGGGTTGCCAGCGCGGGGGCTGTCATCGCGCGCCAAAGGGGCGGGGCCGCGAGGGCGAATATTTTCTGTACTGCCTCGAGCATGTTCGCGATTACAACAAATCGTATAATTATTTCTCCGGTATGAGCGACGACGAAGTTGCGACCTTTCAGAAAGCGTCCATCACGGGACACCGCCCGACCTGGTCTTCGGGCGTGAATGCCTGGGCTTCGACAGGTTTCCGCTCCGCGGCGCAAGCGCATATGGGCTTCAAAGCCGATTTCGAGACCTCCGACCCGTTCGGACTGTTCGGCATGGGCCAGGGCCCACGCGCGGATGCCGGCCCGCAGCGCCGTCCCATAAGGAACAGCGAGCGAAAATCGCTGCACGCGCTCGACCTCGCCGAGGATGCAAGCTCCGCCGACATCAAGTCCCGCTTCAAGGCTCTGGTTAAATTGCACCATCCCGATATCAATGGCGGCGATAAACAGTCCGAGGACCGGCTGCGCGAGGTCATACAGGCTTACAACCAACTCAAGCAGGCAGGCTTTTGCTGAGCTTGGCGCGCGGTCAGAAAAATATGCCGGGGCGACCCCCTAGCAAGCTTTTTAAGTGTTATCGCCAAAGGTGAACGGCGTTGTTGGGAATGTCACATGCCATCCATGACTGCTGAGGCTAACGGATTGCCGGATATGAAGGTTTCGATCCGGCAGGTCTTCGGGATCGACACCGATTTGGAGGTGCCGGCCTACTCGAAAGCCAACGAGCATGTGCCGGATTTCGACGCCGATTATCAGTTCAACCGCGACACCACACTGGCGATTCTGGCAGGCTTTGCCTACAACCGCCGCGTGATGATCCAGGGCTATCACGGCACCGGCAAATCCACCCATATCGAGCAGGTCGCGGCGCGGCTGAACTGGCCGTGCGTGCGCATCAATCTCGACAGCCACGTGTCGCGCATCGACCTGGTCGGCAAGGACGCCATCGTCATTCGCGAAGGCCAGCAGATCACCGAGTTCCGCGAGGGCATCCTGCCCTGGGCGCTGCAATCCAACACGGCGCTCGTCTTCGATGAATACGACGCCGGCCGCGCCGATGTGATGTTCGTGATCCAGCGCGTGCTGGAAGTGTCCGGGCGGCTGACGCTGCTCGACCAGAGCAAGGTCATCCGGCCGCATCCCTCGTTCCGGCTGTTCTCCACCACCAACACCATCGGCCTAGGCGACACCTCCGGCCTGTATCATGGCACGCAGCAGATCAATCAGGGCCAAATGGACCGCTGGTCGATCGTGGTGACGCTGAACTATCTGCCCCATGATGACGAGGTGAACATCGTTCTCGCCAAGGTGAAGGCCTTCCAGACCGATGGCGGGCGCAAATCCGTCGCCAACATGGTCCGCCTCGCGGATTTGACGCGCAATGCCTTCATCAACGGCGATCTCTCCACCGTGATGAGCCCGCGCACGGTCATCACCTGGGCGGAGAATGCGCTGATCTTCAAGGATGTGGGCTTTGCGTTTATCCTCAGTTTCCTTAACAAATGCGACGAGCTGGAGCGCGGCATGGTGGCGGAATTCTATCAACGCTGCTTCGGCCAAGAGCTTGCCACCTCGACCGCCAATGTCGCGCTAAGCTGAGCCAGGCGCCGCGATGCCCGTTCCCGGCGAGGTCTTCTCCAAGCGGCATGTCTTCAGCGCCGAAGACATTTCCGACTTCGCCGCGCGATCGGGTGATCCGAACCCGCTGCATCATAATGCCGAGAAGGCGGCCGCGACGCGCTTCGGCGGCCTGATCGCCAGCGGACCGCATACATCGGCGCTGCTGATGGGGCTTGTCGCGGCGCATCTGTCGCGGACCCATGAAACCGTCGGCCTGGAGTTCACCTTCCGCTTCCGGCGCGCCATACCGGCCGGCACCGAAGCTGTCCTGTCCTGGCGGGTGGCCGCGATTGAGCCTAGTGTGAAGCTGGGCGGCGACGTCATAACCGTGCAGGGCGAGATCGCCGACGCGGCCGGGCGGCGTTACGTCACCAGCAACGGCCGCGCCGTCCTTTGGCCGCGGCCGGTTGCCGTTTCGCGTGAACAGTGAGCGTGTCAATGTCTTCATCGCAAAAGCGCAAAGCCGATCCCGGATTGCCGTTCAAGCGGGCGCTGGCGCTCGCGACCCGTGCACTTGCCGGGAATAGCGAGTTGAACGTGGTATATTCCACGGATACGCCGGGCTTGAAGGGCACAACCGTGACGCTGCCGCAGCCCTCGCGCGCGCCCTCGCGCAAGGAGATCGCGGTGCTGCGCGGCCATGCCGACTCCATTGCGCTCACCGTCGCCTGCCACAACGAGGCACTGCATGCGCGCCTTGCCCCGCCCGCCGGAATGGCCCGCAACGTGTTCGAAGCCGTCGAGCGCGCGCGTGTCGAGGCCATAGGCGCGCTTAGGATGAAGGGCATCGCGGCCAATTTGGCGGCGAAAACCGAGGAGCGGTTCGACAGCCGCGCCAACACGCTCACCGCCGACCGGGAGGAAGCGCCGCTCGATGATGCCCTGGCGCTGATGGTGCGCGAACGCATCCTCAAGGCCAAGCCGCCGCGCAAGGCCGCGCCCATCGTGGACGCGTGGCGCGGCTGGATCGACGAGCGCGCCGCCAGCCTGATCGACCGGCTGGGCGAAAATGTCGAGGATCAGGAAGCTTTCGGCAAGTTGATGCGGGAAGTGCTGACCGCTCTGGAGCTCGCGGAGGAATTGGCCCAAGGCAGCGACGACACCGCGTCCAGCGACGATCAGGACGGCAATCAGGAGGCGGAAGCGCAATCGGAGGATCAGGGCAAGGATAAAGACCGCAAGCCCGTCGCCGCCGACGAGGACAGCAGCGAAACCGCGGGCGCGACCGAGGAAGCCGAGCTGACCGAGGCAACCGGCCATGGCGAGATGGAGAGCGACGCCGATGACCAGCAGCGCGTGCAGGCGCCGCCGCGGCGGCCCAACCGCTCCGTGCTCGATGCGCCGGACCAGTTCGGCTATGAGGTGTTCGCACGGCAGTTTGACGAAATCATCGCGGCGGAAAACCTCTGCGACGCCGAAGAGCTGGAGCGGCTGCGCTCGTTTCTCGACAAGCAACTCACGCATCTGCATGTGGCGGTGAGCCGGCTCGCCAACCGCATGCAGCGGCGCTTGCTGGCGCAGCAGAACCGCGCCTGGGATTTCGACATGGATGAGGGCATTCTCGATACCGCGCGGCTGTCGCGCGTGATGACGGACCCGTTCCAGCCGCTCTCCTTCAAGCGCGAGCGCGAAACGACCTTCCGCGATACGGTCGTCACGCTGCTGTTGGACAATTCCGGCTCGATGCGCGGCCGCCCGATCATGGTCGCCGCCTGCTGCGCCGATATCCTCGCGCGGACGCTGGAGCGCTGCGGCGTGAAGGTGGAGATCCTGGGCTTCACCACGCGGCAATGGAAGGGCGGCCAGACCCGCGAGCAGTGGCTGGCGGCAGGAAAGCCGGCCTCCCCCGGGCGGCTCAACGATCTGCGTCACATCATCTACAAATCCGCGGACATGCCTTGGCGGCGGGCGCGGCGTCATCTCGGCCTTATGATGCGGGAGGGACTGCTCAAGGAGAATATCGACGGCGAGGCGCTCGCCTGGGCGCATGGCCGGCTGATCGCGCGCTCCGAACAGCGCCGCATCCTCATGATGATCTCCGACGGCGCGCCGGTCGACGATTCCACGTTGTCGGTGAATTCCGGCTCCTATCTGGAGAGGCATTTGCGTCAGGTGATCCATGAGATCGAGACCCGGTCGCCGGTCGAGCTGATCGCCATCGGCATCGGCCATGACGTCACCCGCTATTACAGCCGCGCGGTGACCATCACCGACGCCGAGGAGCTGGGCGGCGCGATGACGGAAAAGCTCGCCGAGCTGTTCGAGGAGCAGACGCCGCAGCGGATCGCGCCGCGCGGCGGCATCTTTCCGCGCCGCATGCATTAGAGGCGGGGCCGCGTCTAGAGCATTTCTCCGGGACATCTGAGGCTGTCTCCCCTCACCCGGCGGCTTCGGCGCCGCCCTCTCCCGCGAGGTGAGAGGGCTAAGGAGCAAAGCGTTCCGGGGGTTTTGCCCTCTCCCCTCGCGGGAGAGGGCTCCCGCCGAAGGCGGGTGGGTGAGGGGGTAGCGCTCGAATTTGCGTGAAAACGCTAGCTGCGGTCCGCCAGCAGGCGGTTGAGCGTGTCGATGGTGGACCGGTCCGCCCGGCCGTTGACCAACGCCGGGCGGAAATGCCGCTGGAAGGCCGTGACGACACATGCCGTTTCGCTGTCAAAGAGGCCGGTGGCAGTGATGCGATAGCCGTAATCCGCCAGAACCCGTTGCACAATCGTGACCTCCGGACCTTCGTCACCTAAGCCGAAGCCCGCATCGCCCTCGATGCGCGCCGGCTCGACCCAATGGCCGATCCCCGCGCCGGCCAGCCGCGCCCAATCGAATTTTTCGCCAGGATCCCGCTTGCGCCAGGCCGCGACGTCGGAATGGGCAAGCACACTGGCAGGGCGGATGCCATGGCGGGCGATGATGTCGAGGGATAGCGCCTCGACGGCTTGCATCTGCGCCTCGGCGAAATCGCAATAATGAAGGCCGTGGCCGGGGTTGTGGATCTCGATGCCGATGGAGGCGGAGTTGATGTCCGTCTCGCCGGCCCAATAAGCGTCGCCGGCGTGCCAGGCGCGCATGTCCTCCCGCACCATCTGCGTGATGCGTCCCATCTCATCGATGAGGTAATGGCAAGACACGCGGGATTGCGGCGTACACAGCCAGTGCAGCGCACCCTCGGCGCTTGCCATGCCGGTGTAATGCATCAGAAGGATCGTGGGCCGCATTCCCTCGCGGCGCGGCTCGATATTGGCGGCCGGGAGCCAAGCGGCGCTCAAAGATGTGTCGGGCTGCATGGGAATGCTCTATCGCCGAGGCCGTTAACAGCGCCATGGCATGGCTAAAGGCGCCTCTCGCGGCGGACCTCGTCGTAAGCCTCATTGATGGCGGCGATTTTGCGGGTGGCGATTTTGACAAACTCTTCAGGCACTCCGCGCGCAATGAGCTTGTCGGGGTGGTTTTCCACGACCAGCCTGTGATAATGGCGGCGCAGATCGTCATCGAAGGTCTGCGGCGGTATGCCCAACACGTCGTAGGGGCTCTTACGCTCGGCGGGGATATGACGGGCCAGAATATAGCTGAACTCCGCGTCGCCGATGCCGAAATGCTTCGCCACGGTCGCAAGATAGTCCCGCTCGAGCGGACCCAGGCTGGTATCGGACTCGGCGATATGGAACAGCCCATCGAGGATGTTGTGCAGCATCGCCTTATCCTCCTTGAACAGAAGGGCGAGCTGCTTGGCATAGGATTCAAAGCCGGCGACGTCCTGCTTGGCGAGGTCGAACACGCGCGCAACATTGTGCGCCTCGCCCTCGGGAACCTTGAAGACTTCCTTGAAGGCCCGTACCTCGTCCTTGGTGACCTGTCCGTCGACCTTGGCCATCTTGGCGCCAAGCGCGATGACGCCGATGGTGAAGGCAACCTGCTTATCCGGCGGGGTCTCGTTGTCCCGGTCCACCACCATATGTCCCGCAAAGCCGCCGACGAGCGCGCCAAGCGGTCCACCGACGGCAAGTCCCGCCGCCGCTCCAGCCACTTTTCCCCATATAGACATGCGCGCACCTTAGGCCATTTTTGCTGGCCGCGCCGCTGAAAAAAAATACCAATTTCCAAGCTGGCTGGTCCGATCGCAAAGGCCGTTGCGCGCCTCCCGGCCCTGCCAGCCAGCGATTGCGGGACAAGGGCGGAGACGTGCCTCGCCTATGCATGCATCCAAACATCCCCGCGCTCCCGCCGCCGGTTGCATTGGCTTTCCTACCTCCCGGCGATGCTTGCACAATTTCTTGCCGAAACCGCGAACCATGTCACACTCACATCCGTTCTCCACTTGCTCACGTGGCGTGCGAAAGCGTGGCCAATGTGGGGAACATGGACGGGGGATTGGGTGGGCAACGGGTCGGTTCTGGGGGCAGAGATGGCCGGGCAGTTCAAAATCTCGCTTTAGACATACAAATCTGTGTCGGGGCAATCCGGACTTGGCAAAACGCGTCTGGTCAAATCACGGAGTACACACATGCAATTTCTCAATCAGCTTCTCAATTTCTTGCAGCAAGGCATCACAGCGATCTTCAGTTTTATACGCTCGATTTGGGCGTGGTCGTCGACACAGATCCAGGCCGTGCCGTGGGACAATTTGAGCGCGCTGCCGATCTGGAAGATCATTCTGCTGGTGGTTCTGGCTGGCGTGATCGTCTATCTGCTGTATCGCGCGCTCATTGAATTGGTGGAAGCCGGTCAAAGAGCATTGCAAGCCTTCGCGACCCTGCTCGCCGTCTTCGTGCAGACGCTCCTTCCGGTCTTGATGGCGGGCGTCGCGGCGGCGGTGGGCGCCTGGGTGATCAACAACGTAAGTCTTTAATCTTGAAGTGACTTGGCGGTTCCTGCAGCAGCTTACCTGCTCGGATGAGAGCGCATCAACGCGGGGGCGAAACGGGGTTGCGAAAGCGACAGCCGGCCTGCCACTTTGGCATTGCCGTCTTTTGTGATCCCGTTTGCCCGGTGCAGCTTCAGCTGCGGTATACGGCGCGGGCGGCCGCGATGCTGTTCACATAGGCCGCGACCGAGAGGCTGATGGGGTCGCAATAACCGCCGCCGATCGCCATGCTGACGGGAATGCCGGCCCTTGCGAAGGTCGCGAAGACGAGGCGGTCCCGCGCCATCAGCCCTTCATAGCTCAGAGAAAGGCGCCCTAACCGGTCGTCGACGAGCGGGTCGACTCCGGCCTGGTAAAGCACAAGGTCAGGCTTGAAGGCGGCGACCGCGTCCAGCCCCTCATGCAGGCGGCGCAGATAGGCGTCGTCCTGCGTGCCATCGCCGAGCGCGATGTCCAGATCCGAGGCGACCTTGCGGAAGGGGAAATTCTTCTCGCCATGCATGGAGAAAACGAAAACCGCGGGGTGGCCGGCGAGGATGGCGGCATTGCCGTCGCCTTGATGCACGTCGAGATCGACGATGGCGATGCGTGTCGCCAGGCCCTCATGGAGCGCCGTCAGCGCCGCGATGGCGAAATCGTTGAAGATGCAGTAACCCGCGCCGAAATCGGCATGGGCGTGATGCGTTCCGCCCGCGAGCTGGCCGGAAAACCCGTCCTGCAGGGCTGAGCGCATCGCGGCGATGGCCCCGCCCATGGTGGCGAGCGAGCGCTGCACCAGATGCGCGCTCCAGGGCAGGCCGATGCGGCGCATCGCCTCCGCGCTCAAGGAGCCGCCGAGGAACGCATCGACATATTCCAGGTTGTGTGCGCGCAAGAGATCGGCGCGTTCGGCCGGCGGCGACAGCTCCAGCTCGTACGGCGCGACCACGCCCTGGCGCAGCAATTCCTCGCGCAGCATGCGGTATTTTTCGCCAGGGAAGCGATGGCCGGAGGGCAGGGGGATGTTGAAAATGTCGGCGTAATAGAAGCGCATGGGGGAAATCTGGTGTCGAACGGGCCTGTGTTCAAAGCCCGCTCCTCCATACCGGCCACCTTCGGCGCTTTACCGATCGCGGTTTGGACGCTAGAGCGGAATGCGCTTCAATGGAACTGCGCATTCCGCTCTAGCTCTTTGTTGCATCGCATCGTTTTTGCGCAAAACCGGTTCCCACTTTTACGCAACCGTGCGCTAGACGAAGCACTCAGACGTTTGCTGGCTTCTGCCCGACCATGCGCACCTGCCAACCGCCTCCATTTTCATTCGCCGCGGCTTCGGCGAGCGTCCCCGCCAAACCGAACATGAGGCCCGCGACGGCGGCTTCCTCCCGCGGCGAGATTTCCAGCTCGTACACCATGCCCGGCTTGGCCTGGAGATCGAGCTTGAACACATTCGGATGACTCCAATGATCGACCACGACCTGATGGACGCCCGCGGGCAGATCGACGATTTTGACGTCGCCATTGCCAAGGCTGCCGATCTCGCGTCCGTCCACCTTCACGCGGACATCCACGGCCATACCGTAGAGCAGCTCAGGGCGGGCGATCTTCAGCCGCGTTTCCGATTTTGCAAGCCGCTTTGCCGCCAAGGCGGCGGTTTCCGGCCCAGGCCCGCCGCCGCACCCTGCAAGCATCGCGGTGCCAAACAAAATTGCCGCCATAACGGCGAAGCTCTTTCCGTGCCGATTCATGCGATCCCCCAATAAGCCCCAGGGGACTCATAGGTGAGCCGGGCGGCGCTGGCTGTACCCGCTGCGCAACGAGGGTGAAATTTGTCAAGATTATCGCCGGATGGCGAGAATTCTCAACCGAGCGTCCGCGCGGAGCACCTTGCGCCCTGCGCTCGCCAATCCGTCAGGCGGCGGTGTCGCTCAAGCTGCGCCAGCTTTCGCTGTCGCCGTCATAGGCGAGGAGATCGCCGTGATCCATGTCGTACAGCCATTCGTGGATGGTGAGCGCGCCGGTGGCAGCGCGCTCGCGCACCACGGCGTAGGTGAGGAGATTGCCGCGCTGCGCCAGGATGTTCTGCTTCACCGCGTCGAGCGGCGACAGGCCTTTGGCGACCGAACCGAATTCGACCCAGCGATGCAGATGCGTTTCCTGGCCGGGGATGCCCTCCTGCATCGCCTTGACGCCGCCGCAGCCGGTGTGCCCGCAGATCACGATGTCGTCGATGCCCAGATGCAGCACGGCATATTCGACGGCGGCCGCGACCGAGGTGTCGGCGGACCCGGCGGGCGGCACGATGTTGGCGATGTTGCGCACCACGAACAGGCTGCCGGGGTCCGAGCTGGTGATGGTGTCGGGCACGACGCGGCTGTCGGAACAGCCGATCCACAACAGGTTCGGCTGCTGGCTGGCGGCGAGCTTTTGGTAGAACGCCCGGTCGGCGGCGAATTGCTGGCGGAACCGGCGAAAGCCCTCCAACGCGCCGCGCACATCCTCATCCGCGAGCTTCGCGGCATGGGTGGTGGGTCGCTTGGATTTCCAGAACCAGTTCATCGCCATTTCCTCGTCAACGCGCCGCGCGTCAGGGTTCGTGGCCCGCCTGAGCTATACCGAGGCGGGGGCTTCAGGCAAGCGCGACAGTTGCGGTCTGAATGCGTCTGATAATGCTGTCAGAACGGCAAGCGCGTCGACTGTACCATCCGCAGCGCCTTTCTCGAAATCCCTGCCGGTCTGCCCCATCGTGTTGGTGACATGAGCCAGGCATAGCACCTTAACTTTCCGAGCGCGGGCAAAGGCATAGAGAGCGGCAGCCTCCATCTCGACCGCCAGCACGCCTTTTTCGCGCGCGGCGGCAATCGCCGAAGCCGTTTCCCGGAACGGCGCGTCGGTGGTCCAGCTTGCGCCGGTCAGGACGCGGAACCCTTCCAACGCCTGCGCGGCGTGGGCAATAGCGTCCGTGTCCGCTTCGGCGAATTCCGACGGCGGCGCGTAATGGTAGCTGGTGCCCTCATCGCGTATGGCTCTGTCGATCAAAACGAAGTAGGGGGGCGGACTGATCTGCGTGATTTGTCCGGCCGAGGTTAGACTGATCAGCAATTCGCACCCGCTTGCGAACAGTTCCTCGGCGACTAAGACGGCGAACGATGCTCCGACCGCGCAGCCGATAATTCCGGCGGTGTGACCGCCTAGCGTAAACACATGCAAGGCCGTATGGTAACATGGCCAAGCCTCGATTGGCGTGGCCCGGCCGGATTTGCGCAGCGTCCGGACAAGATCCCCGTCGGGATCAAGGATACAAAGCTGGGGCACACGCCGCAACGGCAGTCCTTTTTGCCGCCGCGCTTCGCGCAACAGCGCTTCCGGCTCAAAGACAGACGGCATGGACGTATCCTTATTCGACAGGATCGGCGGCACTGGATTTGCGGTTTTCATACACTATGCCGGTTGTGGGAGAGCGACATGAACGGGGCGGCGATGAAGCATCACTGGGAGACATTGTATCAGACAAAGCCGTCTGGCCAGGTGAGCTGGTATGAGCAGACGCCGGCTTTATCACGCGATTTCATCTGTCGGCTCACAACCCCGCAATCTGCCGTTGTCGATATTGGCTGTGGCGCGGCGTCGCTGGCCGACGAACTGCTGCGCGAGGGTTACGGCGATATTACGGTCTTGGACATCTCCAATGCCGCGCTCACGGTTGCGAAGCGCCGCCTTGGTCCGCAGGCATCGCGTGTCCTTTGGGTCGAAGCCGATGTCCGCTCTTGGCGTCCCGGCAAGCGCCATGACCTTTGGCACGACAGGGCCGCGTTCCATTTTCTGGTCGATCCGGCGGATCAACGCGCTTATGCCGGAACGCTGAAAGCGGCACTGCAACCGAATGGGGTTGCCATCATCGGCACGTTTGCGCCCTGCGGGCCGGAAATGTGCAGCGGCTTGCCGGTGCAACGCCACGATGCGGCGAGCATTCTCGGCGTGATCGGTTCGGGTTTCGAGCTGATCGAAACGCACAATCACGATCACGTTACGCCGGAGCGGACGCAACAGCAGTTTCAGTTCAGCGTGTTCCGGCGTGTGCGCGATTAGGGGATAAAGGGGCCGGTCCCTAGTGCGCTGACCTGAACCACGCACCTGACGCCCCAGCGTCCCCCCTGCGCCTGGCCGCTGCCGGCCGAACCGGTCACCGCACCCATGACGGCCCTGTTGTAATCGGACTGCAAGGTCTTTAGGAAATCCGCTCACGCGACCGCAGTCTGACGCGTCGTGGGAAGATCCTTCTCGTCCACGGGCCGCAACCCGTGGTGAGGAACGGTGACGACTGAAACGGTTTGTCCCTTCAGCGTGACGAACTCGACTTCGTAGCTGGCTCCGTCCCGATACACCGCGACGACCGCGCCGAGATCGCCCGCCTTAAGTCCCTCTTCCGGCAGGTCGGTGGTGAGGACGACGGTATCCAGTTCATTGATCACGACTTGTTCTCCTTCGGGCCGGGGAACGCAGTCACAAAAGGTGATGCGTCAGCTGTGGTGAAATGAGGTTCTCCGAACTACCCGCGCGACGTCGCCCCGGACGGCCGTAAGGCCGAGCCGGGGACCATTGACCCGACCGTCCAACAGGGGTTTGCGGCTAGGCTATTCGATCCCGGATAACGCCTGCGGCGTTTCCGGGACGACGGCCCTCTTCAGGTGCCGCGCCGCAATTGGCAATGGGTGGCGCGCTACGAGCTATACCAAGGCGCAAGGATCGACAGTACACCGACAGCTTTTCGCAACCCCCTGGCGCACTGGTCACAAAACGGCGAGCTCGTCCAGACAAGAACGTGTTCGCCGTTTTGATCCATTGCCGCATCACTCCTGTACTGACGATCACAATTCGCATGACTGCCCGCCTTATTGACCTGAACCACGCCCCTAACGCCCCAGCGTCCCCGTATCCCGCACCTCATCCTGGCGGGCGTAATACGGCACCAGTTTGAACGGTGCGTATGGCGCATATTGCTGGTTCTGGATCAGGCCCTGGAACATCTCCTGCTTTTCCATGAACTCCAAAATCTCCTGCGCCTGGCCGCTGCCCGCCGACCCCGTCACCGCGCGCACCACCGCGCGGCGGTGATCGGGCTGCTGGTTCTTCAGGAAAATGCGCGTCGCCAGCGAACCGGCCAGGTCCGGCGGCAGGTCGCCGGGATATTGCGTGCCGATGGCGAGGCCGACGCCGAAGGCGCGGCCCTCGCGCGCCAAATTCTCCAGATGCTTGGAGGAGGCGACGCGCCACGCTTCGTCGAGCACGAGCAGCCGCGTCAGGCGGCGGGGCTGGCTACCGCGCACGAGATAGCCATGCAGGCGGATGATGATCAGCTCGGCGAGCGCGGCCTTGATCTCGTCGGTCGGCAGCTCGAACAGCGACAGCACCAGGCGCTCGCCGAGCATGGTCTCGAACGGCGTTTCCAGCTCGTTCGCCTTCGGGAACAATCCCAGCTCGAACAGCGGCGACACGCGGTCGATCAGGCTGATGGCCGTGGCATTGCGGGCTTCCTTCTGCTCCTCGAGGATGGCGATGACCTCGTTGAAGCTCGGCGCGCGGATGGTGTCGACCGGCACCCAGCGCTGCGGATCGACGCCGTGCTGCTCGAACGCCTGCTTCATCGCGTCGCGGAGCAGCGCGGCCTGCCGGTCGCCGAGGCCGAACACGCGCTTCAGCACGCCGGTGATGGTGAAAATGTGCTCGATCGGCTGCGCCTTGCCGTCCTCGGCGGCGCTCGGGAAAAGCGGGTTGAACGGGATGCCGTGGCGGCGCACATCGTGCACGCGCAGGCCTTGCTGGGCGGTGAATTCGCGGTCGGCGTAATCGTTCTTGAAGTCGAAAATGCACACCGGCGCGCCCATCGCGGTGACGCCGTCGATCAGCACGCGCAGGGTCTGCGTCTTGCCGGAGCCGCTGTCGCCGGTGACCAGCACGCCGAAATTGAGCAGGCGCGGATCGGTTTCGAACGGCGCCCAGTAGATGGGCTGCTGGCTGTCGATCTCATGGCCCAGAAACACGGAAGACCCGGCCGGCTGCTTGCGCAAGGTGCGCGGTTTGAGCTGCTCGACCGGCGCGGGCCTCGCTTCCTTCTCCGCGGGCTCGTCCTTTGCCGGCGCTAGATAAGGGTATTGCAGCACCTCCGACAGCGAGGCGATTTGCGTCAGCGGGTGCGCGCGGCGCTGCCATTGAATGAAGCCGGGCTGGTCGTGGAACTGGTCGAAAAAGTTCTTCAGCGCGCGGATGCGCTCCCAGCTCGGCCCCTCGAACTGGCGTACCACGATGGCGCCTGCCTCCTGCGCCTTATCGAGCAGCGGCCCCGCCGAGCGCCCGCCCTTGGGGAAGCGGCCGCCGCGCGGACGCACGAGCACCGGGCGCACGCCGGGCCGGCAGCCCGCGATCACGGAACGGATCTCATCGGCAAGCTGGGTGCCCTGATTGGTCTCGTTGCACAGCGCGACATCGCGGCGTTCCATGACGGCGCCGTTCTCCTCGATGTCGAAGCCGACGACATAGGTCTGAGCGCGGCCCCGGCATTCCCGCCGCGTGCGCACGCCGGTCACCCCGTCCAGCTCCGGAGCCGAGGCCTTCACCGCCCATTCCATGAGATCGGCCTGCTTGGCGCCGTCATTCGGCACGGGCGAATAGGGATGCTGGGCATAGAAGCGGTCCCATTGCGTGTCGTAATCGATCGCCGGTCCCGCCGGGAGCGTATCGGCCGTCGGATTATGGGCGCCGCCGTAACCCGTGGGCCTGGCGCCGAGGGAGGGCAGCGCGGGCGGCATCTCCTCGGCCTCGGTCAGCGGCATGGGGAAATCGTCGAGGGTGGGCGCGCGGCCCTTTGCCACGAGCAGGCGCTGATATTGCTGCACATATTCGGTGACATAGCGCGAAGTCTGGCCCGCCAATTCGTCCAAAAACCAGTCCTCGAACGGATAAAGCGGCTGAGCGGGGTCGGATGTCGCTCCGGTGAGGTGATAGAGCAGGGCAAGCCGGCGCTCCAGCAAGGCCTCGACCTCCGGGCGGGTCAGCGGCTTCAGGCGGACGGGCTGCGCGCCGAGCCGCTCGATGCGGTCGCGGATGGAGGGGTCCACGCCATCGGCGATATTTTCATACAGCGAGGGCAGCACGGCAAACGCCACGGCCACATTCGGCAGCGTCTCGGTGATGAGCGCTCCGCGGCTGATGGCGTGGGTGAGCCGGCCTTGCCAGCCTTCCAGCTTGCTTTGTTCGAGCTGATCGAAGGCGATGAACACCGCGCCGCCGAACGCGCCGATGATCTTCACCAGCTCCTCGAAGCGAATGCGCGGGCATTGGTCCGGATCGGAATTGGCGAGCCGCACGCCGGCGATCGCGGTGTCGATGGGCAGGCCGCGCAAATATTCGAACGCGTCGTCCTCGCCGAACAGCACGCCGAGCATCGCCGCGATGGTGCTCTCGCCCGCGGGGGGAATGCGCGTGGCGCGCGCCAGACGGTTGCGGATGCCGCTGACGAGCGCCTTGAACTCGGCCTCGCCGACCGTCACCTCGCCGTCCTCGATCGCCGTTTTCAGCTTTTGCGACGTCAGGTTCGGAACCAGATCGAGCAGCGCCTGGCTGAGGCGGATAAGCGGCACGGGGGAGCCTTCCGGCACCAGATAGGGTTCGCTCAGGCGGGTGACGAGGCTGCGCGTCATCCAGGCGTCGAATTGGGTTTCGGAAACGAATTCCACCATGGGCAGGACGACGGCAAAGACATCGCCGGCGCGATGCAGCGCGCGCACGGCGGTCAGCAGCGTATGCGTCTTGCCGGTGCCGGTTTGCCCTTTGACGAGCAGCAGGCGCGAGGCCGGGTCAGGATTGGCGGTACGCGCTTGATGCACGATCGAGGCGATGGCTTCATCCGCGGTCGGTTCGATCGCCGAAACGTCGAGCATTTCCTCCACGGCCGCGCCGGCAAGCGATGCCACCGCGCCGAAAACACGGGAGAACTCGGGGCTTAGCAAAGCCTCAAGGCGCGGGTCCATCGCAACAAAATCCTTAAGCTAAATCCATTCGTTGACGATGAAATGCCGCACATCGCGCCCAAAGACAGTGCGCGAGCGGTCGCGCAAGGCGGCATCCATCGGTCCGGCGATATCGTATCGCTCAAGGTCGAGAAGGCCGGCGCGCCCGGCCTCGGCGACCCGGGTCTTGAACGCCTCCAGCGTGCCGAAATCGAGCCCGCGCTGCAGTCCGGCGTCATAGACTTGGGCGATGGCGACCCGGCCCGCATAGGGGTGCGTTTTTTGCGTCTTGGCCAGATCGCGGACGGCGGCGGCGAAAGCGGCAAAGCCGGCCTGCTCCGCGCCCGTGCCGTTGGGCTTCAATAGGGTCAGCGGCGGGAGCTGGCCCAGCGTGAGGGGGCGCGGCGAGGTCTTCGCCAAGGCGTTGCGGATGAGCGCGTCGGGAATGCCGCTTGCCGCTTCGGCGCGCGCACCGAGGGCCTTACGCAGCAAAGCGCCCTCGGCGTCGCGCATCGTGCCGCGCTGCAGGCCGGCGGCGCCGAGCATCAAGGCGCGGCTGAAGGGATCGCGCAAGGTGTTGTGCATGGTCATCTCCGTGAAAGCCGGTTCGCACTCTGGGAGGCGCGCCGAAACCAGCGCACGCAGGAACCAAAACCTGACCTCCGAACGGGATGGCAGCGCGCTGGCGTTGGTGATGCCGTAAAGGCAGGCCAGGGCGGCGCATTCGATATTGTCTTTGCGGGCAAGATAGCGGCGCGTCTCCTCCTTTGTGGGGTCTAGGCCGAGAGCCAAGGGGGCGAGCGCGCGGTGGACCACATCGCTCCAGGCGCGGCCCAGCAACGGCCCCAGCGGGCCTTGCGCCTTTTCGCGGCCCGCCGGCGTGATGCGGCAACGGCCGTTTCGCGAAACCATCGCAAAATTTGCGTCCGCAAGCCCGGAAAGCGCGGCGCGCAAGGCGCCTGGATCGGCAAAGAAGGGTGATAGGGATCTCTCCACCACGTCCCGTCCCGACGAGCCATGGCCGCTCACGCCGAGAAAGGCCAGGATCGGCAGGCCCGCATCGATCGCCGTGAGCCGGTCCAAGCTGTGCCGGAGCAATGCGGGCTGGGTCTGCGCGCTGATCATCGTCAGGGTTCATCGGCCTTTGCAGCTTAACGGGTCGTTAAGGCGCAAACGTTAGCCGATTCGAGCGGTTATGGTGACGGCGATGTTGCGCCGCGCGGAATCGGGCGGCGATCGCATCGTGCGTGGACTGGCCGCATCGCGGGACGCTAAGTGCGGAACGTTCGATGCGCGAAGCGGCAGCCAAATTCTACTTTTCTACCATGGCGCGCTAGAAACTTGATCCGGGCTGCCGCAGGAACTCCAGCTCTTCCGGCGTGGATTGCCGGCCGAGGATGGCGTTGCGGTGCGGGAAGCGGCCGAACTGTGCGATGATGTCGCGGTGGAGGCGCATGTAATTGAGGCCATCGGCGATGTCATTGGCGGCGAAGAGCTGCATTCCGCGATCCTGATCGGCCAGTCTTTCGGAGTGCATGAACGGCAGATAAAAGAAGTTGCGTTGTTCGGATGGGATAATCTGGTCGAAGCCTTTGACGATTGCTGCCTCGGCGATAGCAAGGGCCTGCGCATCGCGGGAAAAGGCCTCCGGCGTGCCGCGATGAATATTGCGCGGTATCTGATCGAGGAGGATGACGAGCGCGAGGGCGCCCTCGGGCGTCGCGCTCCAGCCATCGAAAGCGCCGCGCTTGGCCGCCAGGACATGCGCCCCGAACCGGTCCCGCAACAGCGCATCGAAAGCATCGTCGCTCTTGAACCACCGCGCCTTCGCCTCGGCGGAAAACCAAAAGGACAGGATGTCTTCCGCGGCAATGGGATGTGCGCTGTCCGTCATGGATGTGGGATCTTCCTCGTCCATCGCCTGAACTTGCTGACGCCGTGCTCGGTCTTTTCCCAATAATGCGGCGCTTTGATGAGCTGGTAAACCGCCCGGTAACATGCGAGCGAGATCAGCAGCCAATATATGGGGATGAAAACGAGCTCGGGCACCAGCTTGCGCACGCGCTTTTTCTGCAGCACGAAATAGCCCAAAGTCAACGACGCCCCATAGCCGGCGATCAGATTGAAAACCGCGAGCAGCCACAGATGCCGTCCCAAAGCGCTTTCCGCTTCGCGGAACAGGATGCCGGCCGCCGCGTCATGAATTATCAAGATGTAGGACAGCGGGTGCACTAAGGCCGCGACGATAACGCCGGCGAAATGCCCCTGAAAGGCGAGAAAGCCGCCAAGTCCGAGTTCGCGCGCAAGCCGCAGAGGCTGGCGCATATGCACGCCGTATGTCTGAATCCAGCCTTTCAGCCAGCGCGTTCGCTGCTTGAGCCAGCTCCAAGGCTGGCAGCAGGCCTCCTCATAGGTGACTGAATCGAGCACCTCGGCGCGCAAGCCGCAGCGGTAAAGGCGTATGCCGAGGTCGGCGTCTTCCGTCACATTATGGGCGTCCCAAGCGCCCACCCCGCGCAGCGCCTTGATGCGGAAATGGTTGGACGTGCCGCCCAAGGGGATCGGCAGCCGGGCCGCGTCGAGCATCGGTAGAATGCCGCCGAAAAGCGAGGCGTATTCGATAGTGAACTGCTTGGCCAGCCAATTCTCGGACGCATTGTCGAAGGTGAGCCGGGCTTGCAGGCAGACCACTTCGGGCGCCGCCTGGCGGAAATGCGCCGCCGCCTTCATGAGCTGATCGGGCTCGGGCCGGTCCTCGGCGTCGTAGATGACGAGAAAATCGCCGGTTGCGAAGTGCAGAGCATAATTGAGGGCGCGCGGCTTGGTGCGAGGGGCGCCGTCGGGCACCGTCACGATCTGAAAATGCGGCGGCAGGTCGATGGCGCGGGCGGCCGCGACGGTCTCGTCGTCGACCGCCTCGAGCACCAATTTGATGTCCAGCTTGGCGACAGGATAGTGCAGCGCCTTGAGCGCTTCCACAAGCTCTGGAAGCACTCGCGCCTCCTTGTACATCGCCACCATGACGGTGTAGTTGGGCAACTCGTAGTCGCGCGGCCGCGGCTGGAGCGCGGGGCGCCCTTTCGCATTGCGGAAACAGGCATGGGCCGCCGCGGCAAGGCGCATGGAGATCGTCAACAAAAACATCAGCGACAAGGCGGCGCTGTAAACCGCTGTTGCTTCGCGGGGCGTGAAGATTGCCCCGCCCGCGAACAGACCGGCGCAGAGCATGAGAAACACGGCTTGCCAACGGCGCATTCCGAAAGCCGCGCTGAAGCGGGGCCGTCGCTCGGAAAGCCCGCTCGCGGCTTCTTGCGCGATCGCTTCGCCATAGGCTTGCGTTATAGCGCGTGAAAGCGATGCGCCATCAATAAGGGCGACACGCTGCCTGGCCGGCCCTAGCGCGCTGGCGAGGCTGCGAAGTTGCTCTGGGGTGAAGTTGTCCGCATTGAGGAGAGCAGTGGAACCGTTCTGCATCGGGATAGGCAGGCGCGTCTTGAGCAGGCGGTACGGCTCGGGCGCTGGCATGATGGGCCGCAGCGTGATGACCCCGCCGCTCAAACTCTTCAGCCCGCAAACATTGGCCAGAGTCTTGGCATAAGTCCGGGGATGGAGGTATCCTGCGGCAATGGCTGCTTTGCGCAGCGATACGCCCCAGCCGATCGCGAGGGCCCTGATCCGGCGCAGCGCAGTAGGCGGCACGCCCGCATGACAAAGGAGGCGTTCTTCGGTAAAAAGGTGCGAGTCGTGCGGGTAAGGACTGGGCTTGGGCGCGCGAAGAAGGCGCGGCGCGCGCGCAGTCAGGCGAGACGGCCGATTACGCGGAACAAGGATTGTCATAATCTGCCGACCGGAAAACGCCACCAATTCAATGCTTTCATAGTACGGGTGCCTTGATCTTGCCAAAATAGCGGCAATCCCCTACTCGCGGAGAAAAGGCCAATGTCTGGCGCGAAAGCAACGGTGCGGTTTTGGGCGGCGGCGGCCATGAGCTTTGCCGCTGCTCTGTGGTTCAGCG
>Ga0136634_10000102_pt1 | contig 41789 bp, 37 predicted proteins | sample AntDrymUQ8332106_2_FD_104654 | JGI IMG/M metagenome (GOLD analysis project Ga0136634, IMG submission 104654) | Polar desert sand microbial communities from Dry Valleys, Antarctica - metaG UQ833 (21.06) | ecosystem: Environmental > Terrestrial > Soil > Desert | place: Antarctica: Dry Valley... | reverse complement strand
ATGTTCATATCCCATTTGGAAAAAACAATTTTTATTTTTTGGGAATCAATGTTTTTGATCAGATCTTCTGTATTATCTTCCCCTTTATCTACGGAGACAATCATCTCATCAACGACTGGCAGTATAGATCTGATTGCTTCCACAATGGGATAATCATTTTTTATTGCATTCCGGATTATAGTCACCCCTGTTATCTTCATAAATTATTTACATACTTCTTAAAATTTTTTTTACACATATGGCAAGGCTATGGTTGATCTTCAATTTTCCGTAATTTTTTATAATCAGGTGAAGATTAATAAATAATAATATTAAAATAATAAATTACAAATTGTTATTGATCTTGCAGGGCGCATTTTATTAAGTTATAAAATTATCAGACATAAATGTGTTAGCCCTGTAGGGGTTTAAACTTATAACCTTTATCACAAATGACAAACTTTATTCCCATATTTCCATTAGACATTGTTGTTTATCCGGGAGAGGAATTAAATCTTCATATTTTCGAACCCCGTTATAAGCAGCTGGTAAATGAATGTTTTGAAATGAAAAAATTATTCGGTATTCCTGCTGTTATCAATGATAAAATTAGTGAAACGGGAACACTGGTAGAGATTAAAGAGATCAGCAAAGTTTATGATGATGGCCAGATGGATATTAAGTCTGAAGGAAAGCATGTGTTTAAGATTTTGGAAATAATAAAAGAATTGCCTGATAAATTGTATAGTGGAGCAATCGTTACATATCCAAAGAATATTATAACCGGAGGTAAGCCTGAGTTAATGAAATTAATATTGCATGGCATCAGGGAAGTATATAGCCGCCTTAATATTTCGAGGGATTTTAAAAATGCAGATGATGAACTGAAAAGTTATGATGTAGCGCATCATGCAGGTATGTCAATAGAAGATGAATATTTACTCCTTGAATTATTACATGAGTTACAAAGGCAGGAGTTTTTAAAAAGGCATTTGGCAAAAGTGTTGCCGGTGATGGCTCAAATGGATCTTCTAAAGGGGAAAATTAAACTCAACGGTCATTTTAAAAACATAGAAGGCTTTAAATTTAAACCGTAATTATGGTTACACTATGCCTTGACTTTGGAAATACGCGGTTGAAAGCAGCTGTATTTGACGGGGATGTATTCCGGGAAGAGATTGTATTGCCCGATGATCATACCAATACAATTAAAGAATTATTGTTAAAGTATAAACCAGTCCGGTCAATATTATCATCTGTTATACATCATGATGAAAATTTTGAAAAATTGCTTTCAGGCCAAACTGTTTTTCACAAGCTTTCAGGTAAAACATTATTTCCCTTTACGATACCAACAAGTAAAAAAGAAACTATTGGTACAGACAGGCTGGCATTGATAGCAGCAGCAATTCATTATTTTCCCGGCAAGAATAATTTAATTATAAGTTTAGGAAGTTGTATAACTTATAATTTTGTAAATCAATACCGCTATTTTCTGGGAGGATCAATATCACCGGGGATGGATATGCGCTTTCGTTCAATGCATGATTACACCGCAAAATTGCCTTTAATTGATGATGTTTCTATAACATCCGGTCTGCCATTGATAGGCTATGATACCAGAACAAACATATTAAGCGGTGTGATCAATGGTATGAAGTGTGAGTTAGATGGAATAATAAACAAATATGCTGAAAAGTATAGCAACTTTAACGTGCTTTTAACCGGGGGCAATTCGGCCTATTTTGCAAGTCAACTTAAAAACAAGATATTTGCCGACTCTAATTTTTTATTCAAAGGATTGTATGTACTTAGTGAACTCAACTGCGCGGTTTAAAAAATATGTCTTACTTATTTTCACTCTTTTTAATTTTTTATATTTAACAGCCCAGGAAAATTCACCTTATTCCCGTTATGGTATAGGAGATATTGTTCCAGGTCAAAATATGGTAAACCGCTCAATGGGTGGGATATCTGCAGGGTATGCTGATTTTTTTAGCCTCAATTTTGTAAATCCTGCTTCACTGGGAACGGTACGTAAAGCGATATTAGACCTTGGTGGAGAAATTGACAGGAGAACATTAAAAAGTAATATATCACCGGAAAAATATACTTCTACAAATACGGTTATTTCATACATGCAGTTTGGTGTTCCAATTGCTTCAAGAAAAATGGAAGCAAAAAAACGCACATGGGGTCTGAGTTTCGGCATCAGGCCTGTTACCCGTATCAATTATAAAATTGAGAATAATAACAGGCTCACTAATATTGATAGCTTAAGCACTACTTATGAAGGAACGGGTGGTATCAACCAGGCTTCATTGAGTACAGGGATTAAGATCAAAGATTTTAGTTTTGGTATAACAGGCGGTTATAGCTTTGGGAGTAAAGATTACAGCACCCGGCTTAATTTTATAAATGATACTGTTATTTATTATAAATCAAATACAGAAGCAAAGACAACATTCGGTGGCTTATTTTTTAGTGCCGGGATGATGTATGATATCAAAACAAAGAATGGTATATTACGGTTAGGAACATACGCTAATTTAGAAACAAAATTAAAAGCAAAACAAAGTTCCATAAATGAAACATTTTCATTTGAAGGCAATGGGGGAATTGTAACTATTGATACAGTAAATTTCCAGCCTGAATCAAAGGGAACAGTAATACACCCTGCCACCTATGCATTTGGGTTTACTCATATTGCTAAGAACTGGCTGTATGGTGCTGATTTTGAAATGACCAATTGGGATAATTATCGTTTTTATGGCACAGATGATTTAATAAAAAATAATTGGAGGCTAAAAGGTGGTGTGCAATATCATCCCCTGAAAGATGTGGCTTCAAGAAAATATACTAACCTGATCCAATACAGGGCAGGGGCTTTTTTTGGTCCGGACATGGTAAAGATTGAAAATAATAAACGCAATGAATTTGGTTTTACATTTGGAGCAGGGTTGCCGCTTACCACTCAACGGTATGATTTTGCATTATTAAATACGGGAATTGAATTTGCTTCCAGAGGGGATAAGCAAAGTAAAAGTTTAAGGGAAAGTGTAATTCGCTTCACCATTGGCTTTTCAATGAATGCAACCTGGTTTCAGAAACGCAAATATGATTAATCCTTTATTGATTATTATGAGGATATTTTCGTCATCTTATAAATTTATCCGTGCAGCCCTCCTTACAGGCTGCATTTTTTTATGTGCCTGTGAAAACAACGCCGGAGTGGTAAATAATCTAAGTAAAAAAAGAAGCCTTGGAGTAGAAGAGGCAAAAAATGTTGTTATAAATTATACTCTTGGTGGTAAGATCAAAGCAATTTTAAAATCTCCGCTTATGTTACGGGTTCAGGATACTATTGTTTACGTTGAGTTTCCTAAAACACTTCTGGCAGATTTTTATAGTGAGCAGGGAGTAGCCGAAAGTAAAATGACTTCCCTATATGGTAAGTATAAAGAAAATGAAAGTATTATTTATTTAAGAGACAGCGTAGTTGTGATTAATTTCGCAAAGGGCGATACACTTTATTGTGATGAGTTATATTGGGATCGAAACAGGAAAGGCGCAGAATTTTATACTGATAAACCTGTACGCATCCGTACTAAAACACAGTTGATAAACGGGATGGGTATGGAAGCCCCCCAGGATTTTAAAGACTATTTTATTAAACAGGTTACCGGGTCTCTAACCGTGCCATCTGCAAATTTTCCCCAGTAATATTATTTTATTATTTATACCACGTGCTATTGATAACTTAACTTCGGCATCGCTTTTATAGCGTGTTACGGAAATAAAAATATGATTTTAAGGAAAATGCATTTTAAACATCAATCCATTATAAAAAATAAATCATGAAAAGAAATGCAACAGCCATTTGGAATGGTACAGGTAAAGAAGGAAAAGGAAGCTTATCAACCCAAAGCAAGACTTTGGATAATACACAGTATTCTTATGTTAGCCGCTTTGAGACTGGTATAGGAACTAATCCGGAAGAGCTGGCAGCTGCTGCACACGCAGGCTGTTTCAGTATGAAGCTTGCCTTTATTGTAAATGCTGCCGGATTTACACCTGACAAAATAGAAACCAGGTGTGATATAACGCTCGCTGATGGTGCAATCACAGAATCTCATTTAGATGTGAAAGCAAAAATTCCGGGAATTTCGAAAGAGCAATTTGATACAGCAGTTGAAGATGCGAAAACAAATTGCATTATATCGAAATTGTTTAAAATAAACATTACTCATGAGGCGGTTTTGAATTAGACATAAGATGTGAGATGAAAGATGCGAAATGTGAGATGGTTAATTTATAAAAGATAATTATGTCATTTAAAGATAAAACAGTCCTTATCACCGGCGCTTCACGTGGGATAGGTAAAGCAATTGCCCTGCGTCTTGCAAAAGATGGTGCCAATATTATTGTTGCTGCCAAATCAGTAGAAGAAAACCCAAAGTTGGGTGGAACAATTTATTCTGCTGCTGAAGAAATAGAAGCTGCCGGAGGTAAAGCAATTGCCCTGCAATGTGATATCAGGGATGAAGTACAGGTGCATAATACAATTGAAAAAGGAGTTAAAGTATTTGGCGGTATTGATATCCTGGTAAACAATGCTTCAGCCATTACGCTTTCCCCAACTGAAAAAACAGAGCCGAAGCGGTTTGATCTGATGTTTGATGTAAATGTAAGGGGAACATTTTTTACGAGTAAGACGTGTATACCTTATTTAAAAAAAAGCAGCAACCCGCATATACTTACTTTATCTCCTCCAATTAATCTTGATATGAAGTGGTTCGCCAATCACCTGGCTTATACATTAAGTAAGTACAATATGACAATGATCACGCTTGGCCTGGCAGCTGAATTAAAAAAGTATAAAATAGCATGCAATACTCTTTGGCCTCAAACGACGATAGCTACTGCAGCTGTACAAAATTTATTAGGCGGGGATATGCTTATGAACATGAGCCGAACACCTGAAATCATTGCTGATGCGGCATATATTATTCTTTCCAGGGATTCAACAGAATGTACGGGTAACACTTTTATTGATGAAGTAATTCTTGCTACAGATGGAATTACTGATTTGCAGAAATATTCAGTTGTGCCAGGCGCTAAACTATATAAGGACCTGTTTTTGTAGGGTAGCGAAGCTGCGTTTATTGCAGCCCGTTATCAAATTGCAAATTTTCTTCTTTTGGTTTTATAGATGTTTTACCGAACCGGTAGCTTACACCGAAGAAAAGTACGGGGCATCAAGGCGGTTAAGGGAATTTTCTTAGTGTGGCTAAATTAAAATTTAATCTTTATTTTCCGGTTTCATCATTGGAAACAATAAGACATCCTGGATACTTTGCTGGTTGGTAAGTAACATGCATAAGCGGTCGATACCAATACCAATACCACTTGTTGGGGGCATTCCATATTCAAGTGACCTGATAAAATCGTGGTCAATGAACATTGCCTCTTCGTCTCCCCGCTCCATTAACTTAACCTGATCTTCAAACCTTTCCTTTTGCTCTATAGGATCATTTAATTCACTATAAGCATTTGCAATTTCTTTACCATTTATCAATAGTTCAAAACGCTCAACCACGCCGGGCTTAGTACGGTGTTTTTTTGTAAGTGGGCTCATTTCTACAGGGTAATCAATAATGAATGTAGGCTGTATATAATGATGTTCACATTTGCCGCCAAATATCTCATCGATCAGCCTGCCCTTACCCCATTTTGCATCTGCGTGTATGCCCGACTGTTGGCAAACTGCCCTTATCCCTTCTTCATCCATATTGCTGATGTCATGCCCTGTATGTTCTTTAATCGCATCGTACATAGAGATACGCCTGTAAGGTGCTTTTAAACTAATTTCATTATTATCTACAGTTATAGATGTTACACCATTTACATCAAAGGCAGCTTTTTCCAATAACTGTTCTGTAGTATCCATCATCCATTCATAATCTTTATATGCTGTGTAAAATTCCAGTATTGTAAATTCAGGGTTGTGTGTACGGTCCATGCCTTCATTGCGAAAATTTCTGCTGAACTCATATACCCATTCAAATCCACCAACGATGAGGCGCTTAAGATATAATTCATTTGCAATTCGCATATACATGGGTACATCCAAAGCATTATGATGAGTCATAAAAGGCCTTGCAGCCGCCCCACCCGGAATGCTTTGCAAAACCGGTGTATCAACTTCAAGCGCCCCTTGTTCATTAAGAAATTCACGTAAAGCATTTATTAATTTCGTGCGTTTTATAAAAACATCTTTAACAGCAGGATTTACAATCAGATCAGCATAACGCTGCCTGTAACGGAATTCTATATCTGTAACTTCATCAAAAGACTCTCCATCCTTTTCTTTTACAACAGGCAGTGGCCGGAGTGATTTAGTTAAAATAGAAAATTCTTTAACATGTACGGATGTTTCTCCTGTCTTGGTTGTAAATACGTACCCTTTAATGCCAATAATATCTCCAATATCAATCAGTTTTTTCCATACAAGCTGGTATAATTTTTTATCCTCACCCGGACAAATATCATCCTGCTTTATATAAAACTGGATCCTTCCGGTTGAATCCTGAAGTACTGCAAAATTTGCTTTACCCATATCCCGCACACTCATTACCCTGCCTGCGAGACAAACCTCTGCCGGTTCACCTGATTGGTTTTTGAGTTGCTCAGGATGATCCTTCCAGATTGTTTTTATGTATGCTGCATGGTGCGTTACAGGATAAGAGGCAGCAGGATAAGCATCAATACCAAGGGCAGACAGTTCAGTTAATTTTTGTCTTCTTATGATCTCCTGTTCAGATAAATGTGTGCTCATACGTTATTATTAATTCCAATAAGAGTGGGCTGCAAAGGTAATGTTGTATATAGGGCAAACAAATTTTGTAATGCAATTAAAATCATATTGTTTTTAACAAAAATGAATTTCAAATTGGCAGTATAGTTGCACCATGATATAAAACACTTTGATATGTATAAATTAATTACAATTTTTCTCACCATTTTTATTCTTTCGTCATGTGATATTTTAAAGCAAATTCCAGGGGCACCGGGCACAGGAACAGGTACCGGCTTATCACAATATGAAGCAAGTGAAGGAATAAAAGGAGCACTTGGACAAGGCCTTGGTAAAGCAGTATCACAATTAAATTATACTGATGGATTTTTTAAAAGCGCATATAAATTATTTTTACCCCCGGAAGCTCAAAAGATCGAGAATACTTTACGCAGTATTGGTTTAAGCAGCCTGGTTGATAAAGCAATATTATCCATAAATCGTGGCGCAGAAGATGCAGCAGGAAAAGCCACACCTATTTTTATTGACGCCATCCGCAACATGACTTTGACTGATGCAATTAATCTTGTGCGGGGTGGAGATACAAGTGCCACACATTTTTTCAGGGAGAAGACCACTTCACAATTGTATGCAGCTTTTACCCCTGTAATTAAAACTTCTCTTGATAATGTTGATGCAACTAAATATTATGGAGATATGGTTAACAGGTACAACAGCTTTCCAACTACAATTAAAAAGCTAAACCCTGACCTTGCCAGTTATGTTACTTTAAAAGCTACTGACGCCTTGTTTAATCTTATCGCAAAAGAAGAAAAAAATATTCGTGAAAATCCCGTGGCAAGAACTACAGATATCTTAAAAAAAGTATTTGGCGGATTATATAATTAATTCGTATGAAACTGCATAATGGAACAATATTTTGTTCCATTATTTTTTTAAGAATTACTTCATTGTACTTTCTATATTTTATGTATGCGATATCACTCTTGCAACCATGGGCAACATTGGTTATTATTGGTGCAAAGACAATAGAAACAAGATCATGGTCAACACGGCATCGCGGGGAGATACTTATTCATGCCAGCCAGGGAAAAGCGGGTGAAATATTTTGTGATGACCCTCCATTCAAAAAGTACATAGCAAATTTTAAAAAATTACCATTCGGTGCCATCATTGGAAAAGTTACCATTGATAAGATACTGCGGGTTGAAGATTTTGATTTAACGGATACAGATATGAATACGCTAACAATGGAAGAAAAAGCTTTTGGTGACTATTCTTCCGGAAGGTATGGCTGGTTATTATTAGATCCGGTTCAGTTTATAAAACCAATCCCGGCCAGAGGGATGCCGGGATTATGGAAATTCAATAATGAAAATCAAATCTAACTTAATTTGTTACCAGGGACGTAATAAGCAATGGGAAAAGTCAATTAAGAAAATTACCGCTACACCTGTTATCACTCTACCTGCTTTACCAGGGACTGAAACTCAGTGGCATGGTTGCCCCAACTATTATCACCGCTAAAACCGGGAGTACCAGTCCTGCTGTTGAAAAAATATAATTAGACCGTGTTGCTTTGGCATCATATTTATAATCATCAATTCTGTAAATAGTTGAAAGTGGCAGGGAAATACGACCACTTTTTTCTGCAGCCATATTGCTATAAAGATGTACTTCCGTTAACACAAATTTTTTATTTCTTTTTTTTATATTATTGCTATTACTTGTGTCAGGATTTAATGCCCGGGAATGTTCAGGTTGAAGGAGAGCCTCTTCTGCTTCAATTTGATTATCCTTCACAGTAAGATTTTGTAGATGTATTGTTCGATCCGGCAGATGAAGAATGAAATACTTATCGGAAGCCTGTAGCTTTTGCATCATATCAGCGTCCACAAGTGACTTTGTACCGGACCGGTAAAACTGATGGTAACAACCTGTTGCGAAAACATTAATAACCAGCATACATGCAATTGTTAGTTTCTTTTTTTTCATGTAAAGGAAATTAATAAGATGCCAGGTAAGTGAAGCAGATGATGATCTTACAATAATTGATTTCATAAAAATGTTTTTAGACCATAAAAATATCTTGTTGCATATATTATCCAAAACTGAAAAATTGTGTTGATGTTAAAATTTTAGTGGATTTCCAGCCTGTTAATACCGCTGCTATAAAAGGAAATTAAATTTTACTATTTTTATTTATTCCAGTTACTAATAAGGGATAAATGCAATAATATTTAAGTGAATAATTAAATTTTACTATAATAATTTTTATAATGGATTTTATTCAATCCCAGCAGTCTTTTTTTAATCATATAAAATCAAAGCTTTCACCACATCTTTCGATGGTGGATGAAATTGCCGGCTTGCTAAACATCAGCAATGACAGTGCATACCGTAGAATAAGGGGAGAGAAACCTATTGGCCTGGACGAAATTCAAAAACTTTGTAGGCATTATAAAATATCACTCGACCAGCTGCTTCAGCTGGATTCAGACACGGTAATATTTTCTACCAATCTTAAAGATCAGGGAAATAGCAGTCTTAACAAATACCTTGAAGGCATATTAGCGAATCTCGTACACATAAAGTCACTTCCGGACAGCCAGTTTTACTGTTTTAACAAAGACATCCCCATGTTTTACTTTATGCAGTTCACAGAGCTGGCAGCTTTTAAATTCTTTTTCTGGAAAAGAACGATCATGAACTATCCGGAGCTTAGCAGGCAACAGTTTAAAGGAGAAGAAAATGATAATGACATCGTAGAAAAAGGAAAAAAAATAATTAAAACCTATATAGAGATACCATCAACAGAAATCTTAAATGAAGAAATAGTTTTGGTAACGCTTAAGCAAATAGAATTTTACAGGGAAGCGCGTCTCTTTGAAAACAAACATATTTTGCTAAAAGTGTATGGACAATTGGAAGAACTGGTCAATCACATGGAAATTCAGGCAGAACAAGGTTTAAAGTTTTTATATAATGAAAAGGCATCCGCTTTATCTGCTACAAACAATATTTATATTAATGAATATTTATTAGGAACCAACAGTATCTATGTGCAGGCCGGAAACAGGCAACTCACTATACTTAACCATGCCGGCATTAATTTTATGTCAACACAGGATAAAAACTTTTGTGATTATACGTTTAACAACCTTCAGAATATTATCCGGAAATCAACACATATCAGTGTTATCGGTGAAAAGGAAAGAAGTATGTTTTTTAATTCAATACGGGAGAAAATATATGAACAGAAAAAGAATATTCTATAAAACTTATCCGTGCGTAAGTAATATTTGCCAGGCTTCGTATAGCTTCCCTTCTTTTAATAATACAGTTGCATATTGATGTAATTCTTTTTCCATATCATCCGGGTTTATAGAATAATACTGGATGATATTTTTTAACTTATCGTCATGGAATGCAGGATCTATAACAGGTATCTCATTAATATTGGCAAGCTGTCCTAAATCATTTCCCGTTAAAATTTTACTGTTTCGAATTGCATCAGGTAATGAATCAACACCAATTCCTATTTTCGTATTTGGTTTTGGAACTTTAAAAAGGCTTTTTTCATCAACCTTACAATACCAATCCCCACCAAGCCTGGCTACATGGTGTATTTTTTGCTGATCTATTTTTTTATTTTCATCAAGTATACTTTCGTCAATATGCATACATAGTACTTCGCATATCACCAGGTTTCCGGCACCACCTTCTGTACCCAATGGTTTAATTTCTAAAACCCTGCATTCCATTTTTATCTTGCTTTCCTTTACCATAGGTGGTGTAACCAGTGTTGCTTTTTCTGCGGTAAATCCTGCCTTATCAAATTCATTTATTCCTTTTGGAAATTCACAACTCGCGAGAGATGTTTGTTGTATCATGTCATAGTCTACAATATTAATAACTACTTCTGCTACTTCTTTTACATTCTGAAGCGTATGTTTGGTTGTATTATCCCTTACCCTGCGTGCAGGAGAAAAAATCACAACCGGAGGGTTAGAAGAAAACAGGTTAAAAAAACTAAACGGGCTAAGGTTTACTTTTCCATTTTTATCTATAGTTGATGCAAAGCATATCGGGCGGGGGGCAATAGCATGCTGTAAATAATTTTGCACATCAGCAGGAGATAAATCTTTTAAATGTAAACTCAACATAGTTTTTATAACCGCAGGCGGAAAGGTAAAAAAAAATGCTGTCATGCTGAGTTTATCGAAGCACGGAGCACAATGAATATAAAAATAAATGAAAACTTGTGAATCCACTTCGTTCTTCGACAAGCTCAACATAGTTTAACTGAAATTCATGAATCCGCTCCGTCCTTCGATAAACTCAGGATGACATCTCGTTGGAAATTACAAATAACTTAAATTATTTCAGCCTCCCTGATTTTTTTTTATATTAAATAAACTGAAATCATCATCCTCTTTTACAATTGTATTAACCAGTTTACCCAGACCATCGATCTCCATTTCGATAACATCACCTTCCTGCAGCCATTGTTCCTTATAATCAGGGTCATTTAATTTACCGGTGCCATTCAATTCTAAAAAGCAGCCAGTACCAACAGTACCACTGCCAATTACATCGCCGGGAAAAAGGTTTACTCCATAGCTTGCTCTTTCAATGATCTCTGCAAAGGTCCAATCCATATCACCAAGATTTCCCCGGCTAACTTCTATTCCATTTATGGTGCATGCCATATTTAAATTCCAGTTTTTGCCGGTATGGCCTTCTTTGCAGGGGATAACATATTGTTCCAGTTCATCCAATGTTACCAGCATAGGCCCGATCGCCGTTCCAAAATCTTTGCCTTTTGCCGGCCCAAGATTCAATAACATTTCTTCTGCCTGGAGTTTCCTTGCGCTAAAATCATTCATGATCATAATTCCGCCGATATATTCATCCCCGTTTTCAGCTCTTATATTCCGGCCGGGCTTATTAATTACAATTGCTGCTTCCAGCTCAAAATCAAGTTTTTCAAAATGGTCCGGCATACAAATTAAACTACCAGGGCCCTGGATACTATTATGATTGGTAAAATAAAAAATAGGAAACTGGTCAAATTCATCGATCATACCCACTTTGCGGTTTCTCCTTGCCGCCGCCACATGCTGCCGGAAAGCATAACCATCCCGGCAACTTGTGGGATGAGGAACAGGAGCCATAATTTCAACATCTTTAAATGGTATAGCCATAGTATTACGCGCCAAACCATCTAAAATCCGTTGTTCAACTGCTTTTGCCAGGGGCATCACCTCTTCCCAATAATTAAGGAACATAGCCATACTTACTGGAAGATCCGGATGCAGCATTTCCATATCATATAAACTATCATCTACCAACATTGCCAGGTGATCACGGTCTTCCTTTAAATAGGTTACTAATTTCATATTATTAAATTATTAATTACTGCATTTAAAAATCAAACCTGTTTGAATTTCAACTGTTAATATTGGTTTGTTAAAACGGCCTGGTCATTTCCCTATGTTACGTTAAGATGGCAAAAATAGGCTGAGGGGTAGTATGTAAAAAAATGATTTTGTATATTTGCCCTAAATCCGTGGATTAATGGAATTTAATAAAATTCATAATAAAGGCCAGGCACAGTTATTTAAAAATCAGTACCTGGAGTACCTTACAAAAACACATCCCCTGGTTATCTGGGGTTTGTATCTTCCTGTCCTGATCTTATTGCCTTATTATTCTGTAAAAGTGGTGGAGTACAGTGGGATAAACACGTTTCTATTATTTATTTCCGGGATTTTATTCTGGACTTTAACAGAATATATTCTTCATCGTTTTGCTTTTCATCATCACCCGGAAAGTGAATACGGGAAAAGGATCAATTATGTTTTGCATGGCAACCATCATGAATATCCCCGGGATAAGGAAAGATTATTTATGCCCGCAGCACCGAGTCTTATCATAGCTTCCATGTTCTTCCTTCTATTTTATTTATTGATAGGTAAATCATCTTTTGCTTTTTTCCCTGGTTTTATGCTTGGGTACCTTATTTATGGAAGCATGCATTATGCAATTCATGCATGGAATCCGCCATTTAAGTGGATGAAAGGTTTGTGGAGAAATCACCATTTGCATCATTATAAGCATTCGGATATGGGATTTGGTGTAAGCAGCACATTCTGGGATCATGTATTTGGAACGATGTTCGATCTTAAGAAAGAGAAAGAAGATAAGGAGAAGGTACAGTCGCTTATGTTTGAGCGAAACACCAATCAGAAAGTATAATTATTTACAGGATACTTACCATTTTTCTTCTTCATTGTAATTACTATCGTGCCCGGATCTTTGCCTGTATTTTATTTTTTGGATTTGTCTCTCAATAATAAGCAGAGCAATGGTATCTGCCGCATCCATGTCACTTTTGTCCTTTAACAGCTTTTTCAATTTAATTTCATCAATATCTATTCTATAAAGGAGTTGGATCAGCTTATTAAAGTCATTTTTTATAAGGTCATTGATCTTTGAAGCGAGTATATTTTTTATGTTATCGTATGAATATTCATTTATTTCCAATGAAAAAGTTTCATTTATATATGTAACGATTTCTTTTTCCATCATTAAAATTTTTCCAGTACACCCAGCCCAAACAATGCATAATCATATTTTGCCGGATCAACAGGATCCAACTTTTTTAATGCATCTGTCAGTTCTATTGCGGATTGCCAGTCTGTTTGTTTTCTATCCAGTAATTTAAAATGCCGCGCTACACGAGCCACATGTACATCCAGTGGTATAATCAGCTGGGAAGGGCTTATATTATTCCAAATGCCAAAATCCACGCCATTGTTATCTTTTCTTACCATCCAGCGGAGAAACATGTTCAATCTTTTACAGGATGCTTTTTTTTGTGGAGAAGCAATGTGCTTTAATGTACGCCCGGGCACATGTTCAAGAGAAAAAAAATATTGATAAAAACCATTCAATGCATTCTCAATATTGGTATCTTTTTTTTTCATCCATTTGATAAATGCTGTTTCCAGTGATGAATGTTCTTTGTAATGCAGCTTAAAGAAATCAATAAAATATAAAACGTCTGTCGGGTTAAACGTTCTGTGTTTAAAGGAAAGCAATTTTTTCAGATCAGTAGCCTGGTGTTCTAAACAAAACTGGTATGGAGCATTGTCCATAAGCTCCATCAGTTCTTTTGATTTATTGATAATGGTTGTACGATTGCCCCAGGCGAAGATGGCTGCAAAAAAGCCGGCAATTTCTATATCCTGTTTTTTACGAAACAAATGTGGTATGCTAACAGGATCATCCTTTATAAAATCAGTACAGTTATAGGTTAATACTTTCTTATTTAAAAATGCAGCCAGTTTATCATCATTCATTCAAGCATTTTTTTCATTATCTTAAAACCTAATACATCTGTTATCATATTTGTATTAAACATGTTTACTACAACAACTACAGCCTGGTCAGTATCTTTTATAAATGCAGCAAAAGTAGAAAAACCATATGTTCCTCCATTGTGCCAGTAAATGATCGGCTTTTCTTTTTGCTGAAAGGTATGCCAGGCCCTGCATACTTTTAAATTATCACTCAATGCTGCAGTAGGTTGCAATAAAATATCAATAATAGCAGCAGCTTTTTTATCAATGGGTTTACTCATATAACTAAGATAGCTAAGCATTTCTTTGGCACTGCATTTTAACCCCCCTGCAGGTGCCATCACATCCATGTTCCAGTAAGGTGTTTTTTCCGTATCAGTAAAATAACCCTGGCTTTTATTGCCGGATTGCGAAAGACTGTTTTCAGGATTTACAATTTTAAAAGGAAGAAAAATATATTTATCTAAAAGCGTTGCATAGGGGGAGCCTGAAATTCTTTCTGCCAGCACCCCGGCCAATGCCATTCCCAAATTAGAATAAACAGATTTTTTATTTCCTGAGGGCTTCACTTCCCGCAGGTATTCAAAAAGCAGCCTGGAGTCATAGGATTGATAAGGCTGCATATCCCCATCTTTCAAAATCATATTTTCTGCCAGGCGGGGAAGGCCTGAAGTATGGTTCATTAACGATAAAAAAGTGATTTGCTCTATCGCCTTATTTCGCTGAACCGAATCCGGGAGAAAAGGTAAAATAGAAATGGTATCACTAAGTTGATGATCTCTTAAAACAGATTGCAGCACGAAGGCTGTAAAGGTTTTAGTTATACTACCTGCTTCAAAGAAAGTATTGTGATCAAACTTTTTTTTGTTTTCCGGTTGCGCATAACCGGTAGTATAATATTCATTCCTGCCTCCATTTCTTACTCCTACGAGAATACCCGGTATCTTTTCTTTTAAATAAATGCTGTCTAATTTTGCCTGTATAAAATCCGGCTGTGGCTTAACCGAAATAACCCGGGAAGTACAGGAAAATAATGCCAGTATGCATACTAACATTTGAAAAAGTAAAAATTTTTTTCGTTTCATTTAACCAATTGCCTGTTCAAGGTCTTTAATAAGATCATCTGCATCTTCTATTCCTACACTTAAGCGTATAAGCCCATCCGTTAGTCCGTTTTTAATACGTTCTTCCCGTGGAATACTGGCATGTGTCATACTTGAAGGATGATTAATAAGTGATTCAACACCACCAAGGCTTTCTGCCAGGGAAAATAACCTTGTTGATGATAAAACTTTTGTTGTTGCTTCAGCACTATTATCCTTCAACGTAAAACTCATCATGCCGCCGAAATCCCGCATTTGTGATTTTGCAATTTTGTAACCTGGGTGATCTTCAAAACCACACCAATATACCTGGTCAATTTTTGGATGATTGCGTAAATAATGTGCTATCAGCGTTCCGTTTTCGCAATGCTGCTTCATTCGAACATGCAGGGTTTTTATTCCCCTTAAAACAAGAAAACAATCCATGGGCCCCGGTACAGCACCACAGCTCTTTTGAATAAAATACAATTGCTCCCTTAAAACAGGATCATTCATGATCAAAGCGCCCTGGATAACATCACTGTGCCCGCCAAGATATTTTGTAGAGGAATGCATCACGATATCAGCACCAAGGTCAAGTGGATTTTGTAAATAAGGAGATGCAAATGTATTGTCAACGCAAAGCAAAGCTTCCGCTGAAGCAGAAATTTTTGCTACCGTTGCAATATCCGTGATATTCATTAAAGGATTGGTAGGGGTTTCTATCCAGATAAGTTTTGTATTTTTTGTTACTGCTTTACTTATATTATTTGTATCAGTCGTATCAACATATATAAACCTGATTCCGAATTTTTCAAACACTTTTGTAAATAGCCGGTAAGTGCCGCCATACATATCGTTTCCGGCAATAACTTCATCACCAGGATTTAATAATTTTACAACAGCATCAGTTGCAGCTACACCGCTGCTAAAGGCCAGTCCGAATTTTCCATTTTCAATTATACCCAGCGCTTCTTCCAGCGCTTTTCGTGTAGGATTTTGTGAACGCGCGTATTCAAACCCCTTATGCTCGCCAGGTGATGATTGAACATATGTAGAAGTCTGGTAGATAGGTGTCATTATTGCACCCGTGGATGGATCAGGAGTGGCCCCGGCATGAATAAATTTTGTAGCTAACTTAAAATCTGATTTATAATCACTCATATTTTTAATTGAGATGCAAAAATACTACAATTGACCTGCTTATTTATTTCGCAGAATTGAACAGGGATAGAGTTCATACAAATGCCCTTCACAAATAATATCATTTTTGAGTAAATAAATATCTTTTTATAACATTTGTGCTGCACATAAATATCGCCAGTCAAAATTATCCGGCAAATGCGCATCCATAGGCCGGGTTTTCTTTTTCAGTACAGATGATTTTAAAATTTTTTCATTTACAAGTTTCGTTTTTGCCTCATGCATATAATCCTTCATCCGTGGTTGTTCCATCCATACCTTTTGAGGAGGTTCATAACCAATCTTGTCTGTGCGCCATACAATTTTTTCAGGTAATTTGTTTTGTACCAGTTTACGTAAAATCCATTTTGGGTAACCGTTATGTATTTTAAATGAGGAAGGGAGTGTAAATATAAATTGAACCAGTTCCGCATTTAAGAATGGCAAACGTACTTCTGTACTGTGTGCCATTGAATTCCTGTCAGCATACCGTAACAATTCTTCCAGGCCATTGCACATAGTATTAAAGTAAAGGATATCATTGAGTTTTGTTATTATCGGCTTATGAATTCCTTCCCATTCTCTTCCTTTTAAATTTGACAATAATGATTTGCTTATTTCTTCATTAAATAATATTCTTTTGTATTCACTTTTTTCAAGTGCAATTGCAGCATGAGAGGGGAGGAAGGATGCCAAAACATTTTTTAAACCCCACTTCAGATCTATATTATTTTTTTTTAGCAGATCCTTTTCTTTTTTCGCCCGTAAAAAACGGCTGCGGCTAACAATTTCCTGTAAATACCAGTGTAAGTATTTATGATAGCCAGCAAGAGTTTCATCTGCACCCTGCCCGTCAAGTAAAACCTTTATGTTATTTTGTTTTGCTAATTCAAAAACTTTATACTGGGCATAGATACTTGCCGAAGGAAATGGTTCTTCCTGGTGGCGGGCCATTTTTTCAAAATCGTGGATCAAAGCCTCAGCGGTTGGTGTTACCTGGTAATTCTGTATTTTAAGTTTTTTTGTTACTTCGTTAATATAATCCGATTCATCTTTTTCAAATCCAGGGAAAACCGCCGAAAAAGTTTTGAAACTATTGCTTACATTTCTTTTTTCCAGCAGTTCATGCATGTAATAAGAAATTGTTGAACTATCAAGTCCACCGCTAATGCTTGCCCCGAGTGGCACATCACATCGTAATCTTTTCGAGATGGAAGAGGTCAATAAATATTCAAACTTGTGCAGAGCCTGTGCTTCAGTATAGTTCAGTGAAACCTGCTTATCAATATCCCAGTAGCTTGTTGTTGATAGCTGCATCGTACCGGCATCCAGGATAAGATAGTGTGCAGGTTTTAGTGAAATTATATTGCTATAAAATGTCTGTGATTTATCTGTTGGATTTTGCACATAGCCAATAGCCAGATAGTTCAATAACATTTTTTCATCTACATTTTTTTCAACTCCATTTGCCCATAGCCCCTTCATTTCACTGGCAAATAAAAAAGAATTAGCATTGAAATGGTAAAAAAAAGGCTTTTCGCCAAACCGGTCTCTCGCAGAAAACAGGCGTTGCTGCTTTTCATCCCATATCGCAAATGAGAACATCCCATCAAAATACTGAAGGCATCGTTCTTTATAACAATCATATGCCGCAAGTATCACTTCCGTATCACTGTGAGAATGAAATACGTAACCGGCCCTGATTAGTTCTTTTTTAATTTCAAGATAATTGTAAATTTCACCATTATACACAATGGTGTAGCGATCCATATAATGCATGGGTTGAGCAGCTGCATCTGAAAGGTCTATTATGGAAAGTCTCCGGTGGCCAAACCCGGCATTGTTTTTTTCATTGATCCAGGAACCTTCCCCATCAGGCCCGCGGTGGGCCAAAGCATCTGCCATTTGCTTTAAAGCAATATGGTTTATTAATAATGGATTTGATGAAATAATTCCTGCGATACCGCACATATGTAAATATCCTATTTATGCAAAGCAAAGCCAAAATTAGTTCTCAAATAAAGATGTATTCAAGATCAGAAAGAAATTGGCAATATGGCTTTTACATTATCCCATGCCATCAAAAGGTCTGAACCATTAGATGCCGGTAAAAAAACGATAGTAAAATCTTCCAGGGATGGAGATAATACCATAGTAGGAATAACTGTTTTAAAAACATCTTTCGTAGAGTCCATATGTAAGCCCCATGTATTCAGATTATTATTGAAAATGATCGTCCAGTGATCTTCATAAGGTATACAATATAAAACATACCTCCCTTTAGGAATTTTAGTACCTGCAACAACGGCTTCACGAAAGAATTCAATTTCAGTCGCTTCATTCGCGCCTAACCGCCACTCTTTTCCATACCTGCAAAGGCTTTGTTCATCATCACCAAATATCTGCCTGCCTTTTTTATGTGGCCGGCTATAAATGATCCTTGCAATAGGTGACACGCTTGAATCTTTTCCTGACATTTTTTGCAATGGATAACCCGGAGGGAAGTAACTCATATCCATGGGTGACTGATCACCGGAAGCAAACACATTTTTTTCATTAGAAGATAAAGAATCCAGAATGATTGCTTTGTCCTGGGTATTTACCTGTTGTTTACAGGCAACAAGAAAAGTCCAGAGAAAAAGATATGCACTGAATAACCTTAGAAGTAGCATAATGTTTTTTTATAAAGTTACAGGCAAACTCACCATTGTATCATCCCAGGCCATAATCAATTGAAAACCATTCGTGGATTTTTCAAATATCATAACGAATGACTCTGCAATCTCGGTTTGTTTTATTACAGGCAATTCCATTCTAACAATATCTTTTTTCTCATCATATTTAAATGATCCCCAGGTATCCGTTTCTCTATTTAAAATTATTATCCATTTTGTAATTTCAGGAATAGCATACAATGTATACCTGCCTTTTTTTACACGTACATTATTAATTTTTACATTCTGGTAAAATTCAATTTCACTTGCCTCATTTGCACCCAGTCTCCATACTTTTCCGTATTCAATCAGCTCTCCAAAAATGGTTCTTCCATTTTTTTGGGGCCTGCTGAAAATCACCCTGGCTAATAACGGTTCAGTTATTTTTTCCTGTATTTTTAAAAGTGGATAATTAACCGGGTAAAAGCTAATATCCATTGGCGACTTATCTATACCAGGTAGTTTTGTCTGCGCATAGCCGTAACCGAAAAATACAAGAAGCGCAATGCAAGTAAGAAAACCCTTCATAATTTTTTTTTCAAAGTTAGATTAATCGGCATACAATAATTCATCTAATGTATTGGCAGCATGTATTTTTAACAAAGGAAAAAATTCGCTGTAAAAAGGCTGCATCAGGGATATATTATTTATAAATACAGAACATGCCGTGGCAGATTCAGTAATGTATTTTGCCCTGCTGGCCATTCCGTTAAAGCTTTTAAAAATACCTTCTTCAAGCCTGTAATTGTAAAGCCAGTTATGCTTCTGCATATAAAAAAAAACATGTTTGAATTCCAACGGCAACGCCTGCATGTTTTGTTGCAGCTGTAAATAAGTTGTCATACTGAAATTGTCCAGTATTTCACTTGTCGCGAATTCCTTTACATCATTTGCCAGGAAATAATCATACACTATATCAGTAAATGCGCCCGCATAAAGGCGATAGGCTGGCCGGAAGAAATTTTTAATTTCCTGCGTAGCAGGATGTTTATCCGTAAACTCATCAATGGAGCGATGTAACCTGATCCCTTTTTGGATCCTGTCAGGAAATTCATATTGTTTTTTACCTTTTACAAAATCACTTATCATATTCCCTTCCAGTATACCAGGTTCATTAAATGAAAGGTAGGCATGAGCGAGAAAATTCATGCGTAAAGATAGTTTATAGACGATAGACGATAGACGATAGACCATAGACAATAGACCATAGACGATGGACCATAGACCATAGACCATGGACCATAGACGATGGACTAAAGAACTGTTTTAACGAGCCATTCACCGATCTTCTCCAATACTATTGGGGATATTGTTTCATCAAGCTGACCATATTCGTTAACGGTACAGGTTATACAGTTTTGAAATAAATGATTCACTCCCGGTATTTCATGCACCTCAAATACAGAACTTGTTTTCTTTAAAGCAGCTTCCATACCTGCAAGATTTGATTTTGAAATAACCTGGATATCCTTATTTCCATTCAATACAAGAACCTTGGCATTAACTTTCTTTAATATGGGTGCCGGATCATAATTCAGAAAATATTTAAACCATTTGCGGTCTAAAGAAGTAACCATATTGTTTACATACGTTTTTTGCTTCTGTGGTGTTTCTAATCCCAGATCATTTAAAATTGAACTATCCCTTTCTTTAAGCCAGCTATTTAAAACATGCGTTGCTTCGTTTACTTTTGAAATCGAATCTTTTCCATTAACGATGGTCATTGTTATTTTTTTATACAGCACACCATAAGCTTGCTGGGTTTTATTACTCATTCCCATGGAATTAAAAATGGCTAAATTTTGTTCGGTCATCAGGTCTATTGGTTTTATACCAGGTCCTGCCAGTAAAACAAGGAAGTCAATATCCTTTCTTTTAGCTGCAACCATCGGGGCGATCATTCCTCCTTCACTATGGCCAAGCAAACCAATCTTTAATGTATCTACATCTTTTCTTTTTTTCAAAAAATCAATACCTGCAATTACATCATCTGCGAAATCTTCGGTTGTGGATTCATTAAAATTACCGGTTGTTTTGCCCGTACCCCTGTCATCAACACGAAGAACTATGAAACCTTTTTTTGTAAGGAAATCCGCTATTACAGCAAATGGTTTATGACCCATGACCTCTTCGTCCCGATTTTGTGGACCACTGCCACTTATTAATAGTATAGCCGGATAAGAAGTGGCTTTATTATTACGGGTATTAGAATCTAATTTAGGGGAGGTCAATGTACCTGCTACCCGTACCTCTTTAACAGAAGCATAACTTACCTCCTCTGTGTTGTATGGAAAGGGTTCAGCCGGCGTTTGTGGGCGTATAACTGTAGTTACTTTTAAAACTTTTTTTAATAATAACGGCACTGATGCAACCTGTTTAAATGCACCACTGATAGTAGTATCGCTTGTTAATTTTCCTGAAAAAGAAATGTTGTATTGTTTAATTACAGTGTATATAGAATCATTACTGAGGGTTGTATAGTCTGTAGGCATTCCAAAAGCGGATTGATCAGGACTGTCCATAGTTGTGACAATATTTCCTGCACTGTCTTCATTAAAATGAAAGGCAATACGCAGGCTTACACCAACATTTATCTTTCCTTCCCAGATACCGCTGAATTTATTATCCTGGGAAAATAAAGTAGAACTTAAAAGAATGGCTGTAATAAGAAGTATAATTTTCATTTTCGGGGAATTATTATACAAAAGTAAGGAGAGGTTATTTGGGATTTTAATTTTAAATATTGAATGAAATCCAGGTCAATTATTTTGATGAAGCTATTATAAATGAGTATATGGTTTTATTTTGAATGTTGAATTTTAAATTTTAAATGAAATCCAGGTCATTTATTTTGATGAAGCTATAAAAAATGAGGATCCATTTTTATTTTGAATGTTGAGTTTCGATTTTGAATGAAAACAACCTAATTTTAGCACCCATTTAAAATTCAACATTCAAAATAGTAAAATCTGCGATATGAAAAAAGGACCTGTATCAGAATTCATACAACATCATTACCGTCATTTTAATTCAGCTGCACTGGTAGATGCTGCACGCGGATATGAGACCCATTTACTTGAAGGTGGAAAAATGATGGTTACACTTGCCGGCGCAATGAGTACTGCAGAGCTGGGATTGAGTTTTGCTGAAATGATCCGGCAGGATAAAGTTGCCATAATAAGTTGTACAGGCGCAAACCTCGAAGAAGACATAATGAACCTCGTTGCTCACAGTCATTATAAGCGTGTACCCAATTACCGTGAGCTTACCCCGCAGGATGAATGGGATCTGTTGGAAAATCATTACAACAGGGTAACGGATACGTGTATACCCGAAGAAGAAGCATTCCGGAGATTACAGGAACATATATACAAGATCTGGAAAGACGCCGAAGATAAAGGGGAACGTTATTTTCCACATGAATATATGTTTAAGATGCTGCTCAGTGGTATCCTGGAACAGTATTATGAAATTGACCCCAAAAACAGCTGGATGCTTGCTGCAGCTCAAAAAAATATTCCAATAGTTGTGCCTGGCTGGGAAGACAGCACAATGGGAAATATTTTCGCCTCTTATGTTATAAAAAAAGAATTGAAAGCATCTACTATGAAGAGCGGGATCGAGTACATGGTATGGCTGGCAGACTGGTACCGGAATAATTCTTCCGGAAAAGGTGTTGGATTTTTTCAATTAGGCGGAGGCATTGCAGGTGATTTTCCTATTTGCGTAGTGCCTATGATGTACCAGGATCTTGAATGGCATGATGTTCCTTTCTGGAGTTATTTTTGCCAGGTATCTGATTCCACTACTTCTTATGGCTCTTATTCCGGAGCTGTTCCCAATGAAAAAATAACCTGGGGAAAACTGGATATTAAAACTCCAAAATTCATTGTGGAAAGTGATGCGACTATTGTGGCCCCATTGATTTTTGCGTATGTACTGGGGTGGTAATTATGCGAGGAAAATCTCTTTGATAAAGAGATTAGAGACTGGTTGATTAGTGATTAGTATTATAGTTTCGCATTATAATTTTAATATGTCAGATAATGCTCACCATGCTTTTTATGAATTAGAAGTTTGGAAAAAAGCGAGATTTCTAAAGAATGAGATATGGGCTTTGATAAAAACTTTTCCAATTGATGAAAAATTTAGATTGACAGATCAAATTTTACGTTCAATAAGAAGTATAACTGCCACCATAGCGGAAGGTCATGGACGTTTTACATTTAAAGATCAGGTACATTTTTGTATTATGGCCAGGGGATCATTAAGTGAAACATTAAATCATCTCATTGATGCTTTTGATTGCAACTATATCAACAAAGAGCAATTAAATTATTTTAAAACCAGTATTGACGAAGTGACAAAAATTTTAAATGGTTATATAAATTATTTAAGGAAAAAGGTATGATTTGATTAATTGCGACTAAATATTATTTTCTACAATTAAAAATGTAATCAACTAATCTCTAATCAACTGATCAACACTTTTCTTACTTATATATCTTAGCGCTTCCGCGTCTCCGCGGTGAAAAAATCACCTCGTCCCCATGTTCAACGGCACATCCCTTTTTAATATTTCATCGCGGTTAGCTATTTCCCATGCGGTATGAAAGATCATGCGTACACGCTTTTCATATAAAGGCCATGTGATCTTTTCAATGGTATCAGTTGATTTATGATAATCTGCCTGCAACATTCCATCATAAAAAAACAGGATCGGAACACCTTTGCGCGCAAAATTATAATGGTCACTTCGGAAATAAATTCTGTTTGGATCTTTTGGATCATCAAACTTATAATCAAATTCAAGTTTGGTATACTTATTATTTACACCTTCATTAATTACGGGCAGATCGCTGCTAAGTTTATCATGGCCTATTACATACACATAGTTCATGGTATCACCCACTTTTTTTTCTGTATCAATCCTTCCAACCATGTCTGTATTGAGATTAACAGAAGTTTTTTCCAAAGGATATAATGGATTGTCGCTATAATATTCACTGCCCCAAAGCCCTTTCTCTTCACCACTAAATGTCATAAAAACAATAGTCCGGCGTGGACCTTTTCCTTCTGCCTTTGCTTTTGAAAATGCCTCTGCCATATTTATTACAGCAACAGTCCCGCTTCCATCATCATCTGCTCCATAAAAAATTTTCCCGTCACGTATCCCGAGATGATCATAATGAGCAGTTAAAAATACATACTCATCTTTTTTATCTGTTCCTTCAATTACACCTATCACATTACTTGACTGGATCGTGGACCTTTGTTTTTTTATTTTAAATTCTGTTTCCATTTTCTTTTCAAAATAATCTTCTTTACCAAAGCTGTGTGCCAGCTTTGCCCTGCTCAATAAACTATCTGTAATTTCTCCCAGTATAGTTTTTGCATATGCATGGCTGATGATCGCATAATTCAGTTTTTTTTCTGTTGAAGCCGGAGGGTAAAAAATATTGGTCTTTTTACTCAGGTCGATCATCCTTTGTGAGAAACTTGCTGAAGCAGGATTAATAACCAATACAGCGGATGCACCTTTAGATGCTGCCAAAGCGAGTTTTTTGGAAAGTCCGGGGAAGGTCCATTCGCTTCCACGGAAAGTTCCGGGAATTAAAAACTTACCATCTGCTTTCGGTTCACCTAAAAAAATAACAACAACTTTATCTTTTACATCAAGTGAAGTGTAATCATTGTACATTGTATCTTCTATGCCATAACCGGCAAAAATCATTTTTTTGCTTTTTGATTTTATTGTTTCATTAGTATTAGCAGGACTAATATAATCTGTACCATACACAGCATTTTTATCATCAATTTCCAGTTCACTTTGTTCCAGGCTGTCTTTATATAATGGAAAATATTGCTGGTATCCCTCAAGGCCTTTTGCAGTGGTAAGATTAAGCGTTTTAAATTGTGCCTCTATATATGCCGCTGCTTTTCGCTCACCTTCTGAGCCAGTTTCCCGCCCCTGCATTTCCTCTCCGGCAATTATGGTAAGATGTTTTTTTAAATTATCAGCCGTAACAATGGAAGCATACCGGGAAGGATCATCTATTTGTGCTGATACAGCAACGCTAAAAAATATAACAGGAACAAATAAAAATTTTTTCATCATGAAGATTTTATGCAAAATAAAGAAAGCAGTAATGTTTACGGCTGCGAATTATATAAGTGGTGGATAAGGAGGGATACTGGATACTGGATGCTAAATACAAGATATGAGATACGTGATAGTTTAAATTAAAGTTATATTAACAAGAGATCTTATCTACCCTGTTTTGATGCCGTCCCCCTTCAAAGGAAGTATTCATAAATATGTCAAGCATCTTTTCAGCATCACCATCGCGAACAAAGCGGGCAGGTATACAGAGGATGTTTGCATTATTGTGTTTGCGTGCCAGTTCTGCAAGTTCTTCACCCCAGCAAATCGCGGCACGAATTCCCTGGTGTTTATTTGCAGTAATTGCAACCCCGTTGGCGCTTCCGCACAACAATATTCCAAACGCAGCCTCACCACTTTCAACAGCACTTGCAACAGGATGTGCAAAATCAGGATAGTCAACCGAATCTTTGGTGTAAGTGCCATAATCTTTGTACTGCATTTCTTCTCCTTCAAGAAAGGAAATAAGGTCTTCCTTACAATCAAATCCGGCATGATCACAACCGATGGCAATGGGTTTGGAAGTATCAAAAATATACATGCTGTAAAATTAATAAATAAGGTAAAGATTGTTCCTGTAAATGTAAAAAATTATCCAATAAGCAATCGTTAATTTCTACACTTAACTCCATTCTTTTTCTTCTTGTTTCTTTTTCTTATCAACACGGGAAGCAATCATGATACTTAATTCGAAAAGAAGAAATAAAGGTACAGCCATTATAAGCTGGCTTGTCCAGTCAGGGGAAGGTGTAATTATTGCAGCTAAAACTAAAATGATAACAAAGGCATACTTACGGGAATTTCGTAAAAAGTTTCCGGTAATGATCCCGATCCTGGCTAAAACGTAAGCCAATACAGGTAATTCAAATGCAATTCCACATCCCAGTATAATTGTATTGATCGTATCAATATAATCACTCAGTGTAGGCATATATAAATAAGCACCTGTAGTACCCAATTTAAAATTTGCTAAAAAATTAAATGTAAATGGAGCAAGCAAAAAATAACCAAATGAACCCCCTGTAAAAAAGCAAAGTGAAACCCAAAATATACTTCCTCTCGAATATTTAATTTCTTTTGCTGAAAGAGCCGGTTTAATGAATTTCCATAATTCCCAAAACAAATAAGGAAATGCAATAATAAGCCCGCCGATCATGGATATTGAAATAGCTGACATAAAAGGCCCACTCATTGTATTGCCCATTAGCTGGATATTCACAGGCGGCATGCACAATGATTCACCCAGATTAAGTGAGTGGGAGAAATTACATAAAGTTCTATAGGTAATAAAGTTTGAGCGGGCTGGTGCATAGATGATATTATCAAACACCCAATCAATATAAACGAAAATTGCAATGGCCGCTATAAGCCAGGCTGTTACAGATCTTACCAGGTGCCACCTGAGCGCTTCCAGGTGATCTATAAAACTCATTTCAGGAGCATTTTGTTCCGCTGCTCCCCTTAATTTTTTAAAAAATGATTTACTTTTTTCAGTGGTTATCGACACAATCCTTTTAATTTATGTTTGCAAGTTACCTTATCATGTACGTTAATCCATGGGGTATTGTTTTTGGTGTTGTAAATCCGCAAGATTGCAGTAAAGATCTATTCAACATTTAAAAATTTAACTAATGAAATTGTACAAATAAGAAAGGCCCCTGTAGAAACAGGGGCCGTTTACCAAAACTAACTGCTTATGAGAAAATTGACTATTAAATGTTTTCAATTTATAAATACAAAGGTGGTGCCAAAACTTTTTACGTAAATGTTAAGTATTTCCCAAGGTAAATTCCGTGTGGAGAATAAGATTAAAATGGTGTTAAGAAAATAAGCAGAAAGTATAATTACTGTTGTGCAGTAAGCTTCTCTGCATTTTCTGCAAACTGAAGCGCATCAATAAACTCTGATACATCACCATTTAATACAGCATCAAGATTATAAACAGTCATACTTATTCTGTGGTCTGTTACTCTTCCCTGTGGGTAATTATATGTCCTGATTTTTGCACTCCTGTCTCCCGTACTAACAAGACTTTTACGTAAATGAGATATAGCCTCTTCCTGTTTGCGAACTTCTTCATCATATAATTTTGTACGTAACATGTCCATCGCTTTTTCACGGTTGCCCAACTGGCTTCTTTCTGTCTGGCATACCACCACCAGGCCGGTAGGTTTATATGTTAAGAAAACTTTTGTTTCTACTTTGTTTACATTTTGTCCCCCCGCACCGCCACTTCTGGCTGTTTCCATTTTTACATCACTTTCTTTTAATTCAAAATCCACTTCTTCTGCTTCAGGCATTACTGCAACGGTAACGGCACTTGTATGTACCCGGCCGCTGCCTTCTGTATCAGGTACCCTTTGCACACGATGTACACCACTCTCAAATTTTAAGGTGCCGTAAACATCATCACCAACTACTTCAATCTGAACTTCTTTATAACCACCTACGGTTCCTTCACTTTCACTTAACAAAAAAGTTTTCCAGCCTTTTTTTTCGCAATACTTCATATACATACGCAAAAGATCTCCGGCAAATAATGAAGCTTCATCACCACCGGTACCGGCCCTGATCTCCAGGATCGCATTTTTTTCATCAAATGGATCTTTAGGGATAAGCATATTGCGCAGGTTTTTTTCCAATGCATCTTTCTCCGTTTCCAAAGCAGGCAACTCCAGCTTGGCCATTTCACGCATCTCCTCATCATCTCCGTTTAATACTTCTTTATTAAAATCCATGTTCTCCAGCAACTTTACATATGCATTTCTTACCTCTACAATTTTTTCCAGGCTGCGGTATTCCTTGCTCATGGCACTATAACGCTTATTGTCGCGCACAATTTCAGGGTTTGAAAGTGCCACACCCAGGTCATCAAATTTTGCTTTTATAGCATCGAGTTTATTTAACATAAGCCTGCATATCCTTTAAGGAGTATTTTTATAATAGAATAAATTTTTTTGTCCAGGCATTTGATCTTTACTGGCCTTCAGTGGCGTCGCACTCTTGTACGGCATACCTTTATTTAAATATAACATTAACTACGGGCAGCAAAATTACAGCATATCAAGCAATCAAATTGTATAGAAAACTTAAAGCAGACAACATCTTTACGGGTAAGGAAATTTTCTCCGGCGATCATGTATTGATTACGGAAGCCTCCGGTAAGATCATTGAGATCATTGATACCAGGGATGCGGGAGAAAATATAGAATATAACAAAGGGCTTATCTGCCCGGGCTTTATCAATTGCCATTGCCACATTGAATTAAGTTATCTGAAAGATGTTATTCAGCCATTATCAGGACTTGTAACTTTTGTACAGGCTGTTATGGCAAACCGCAATTTTCCATTGGATCAGCGTTTAACTGCCATGCAAAACGCTGCAGATGAATTATATGAAACCGGAATTGTGGCGGTGGGAGATATTTGTAACAACGGTGATTCTGTTCTCCTGAAGAAAAACAGTCCTCTGTATTGGAATAATTTTATAGAAGTAAGCGGCTTTGTAAATGCATCGGCAGAAAAAAGATTTGTTGCTGCTGAAAGTGTTGCGCGATCTTTCTCCACATTATCATTTCCTTATTCTATTGTTCCCCATGCTCCTTATTCGGTTTCTAAAAAATTATTTGAGCTGATAAATGAAAAAAGCTCCGGGCAACTTATCACTATACATAACCAGGAAGAAAAATCAGAAAATGATCTGTATAAAAATAAAACCGGTGAGTTTTTAAAGTTATATGAAAGCCTGGGGATAGAGATATCTTGTTTTTCTCCTACACAGAATACAAGTTTTCAAAGTTGGCTGCCTTATTTTACAAATGGCCAGCGCATCATTTCAGTGCATAATATATTTATAAGCCAGGAGGATATTAACCTTGCAAAGAACATTTTTTTCTGCGTATGCATCAATGCAAATTTATACATAGAAGAAAGCTTACCACCGCTGGATTTGCTTATAAAAAATAATTGCACCATTGTACTTGGTACAGATAGCTATGCAAGCAACCGGCAATTAAATATGATAGAAGAAATGAAAACGATCCAGAAGAATTTCCCATCTGTAAAAACAGAAACTATTCTGAAATGGGCAACCATAAATGGCGCTGAGGCATTGGGCATAACGGAAACGTTTGGTAGCTTTTTCAAAGGGAAAACGCCGGGTATTGTATTGATTGAAAATATAGATGAAGGAATATTTTCTCCAGCTACAAAAGCAAAAAGATTATTATAAACCTCAGGCTGGGTGGTTATCAGGCCAGAACTTCATGAAGCACCTGCAATGTTTTCATTTGTCCGAAATCCTGTATGTGGAGGGAATAATATTCATGATATTTTATTAACAGTTCGCGGCGCCTGATACTGTTTAATTTTACCTGTTCCAGTTCATGAAGCTGCATGATCTTCAGTAGTTCGGAAGTGATCATGGCATTCTCACCCTCCAGGAAATGCGGGTGAAGTGGCTGTGCGTTTACGAAATTACCTTCAATCATATCCAGGTAAAGATGATCTTTTAGAGGTGTAACAGGCATTTCATTACTTATTCTGAAACCCAGGAAGTGCGTTAAATGCAGGGCAAAATATAATGGAAAGTTTGCCGCAATATTATTTTCAGCTGTATCAAGTTGTGTAAATGCATCTTCACAAAAAGAAAACATCTCTGTATTTTGTTCAGGCTGCTTTAATGATTTGTATAATAATTCAACCATATAAAGTGCAATGCTGTTCTTAATAACATTGCTCATGATGTTATTGTATATCAAAGCCCAGTTACTTTCTTTGATACGCTGCATTGACTTTAATTCATTCCGGTAAACTTCCATTTCTAAAATTGCGGCAGGCTGGTATAGTATTGCCCCGGCACCCGATTTTTTTGATGTTCTTACTCCGTTTACCATGTATGTTTGCACACCAAAGAGCTCAGTGAAAATGGTTACTACCAGGCTGGTTTCTCCATATTTTATAATTCTTAATACAATTCCTTTGGTCTTATGTGTCATACTGTATAAGTATTGTTAAGGAGCCGCTTAAATTCTCATTTGCAAACTTTACCTGTGTGTTCATTCACAGTGTAATTAAAAAAACAGAATACAAGATGCTATGCAGATCAGGGACCTATCACAAAGTAAACAAAGAAAAACGTGGACATGTTGTAACTTTAAATGCAGTTGGGTAAAAAATTTTTAAGAAACCGGTAATATAAATGTGGCAAATACTTGGAAAGTTTGTTATTAAATACAGGCTTTTACTTCTCATTTTATTTTTTGCACTCACAGGCCTGATGGCATATTATGCATCAAAGGTTAAGTTGAGCTATGAGTTTTCAAAAGCCATCCCCACTGATAATCCCAAATACATAGAATACCTGGCTTTTAAAGAAAAGTTCGGCGATGACGGAAATATGCTCGTGATCGGCATTCAAACACCATCGCTGTTTACAATAAAAAATTTTTCAGCTTACCAGCAATTGGAACATAGCCTGAAAAAAGTATTTGCTGTAGACAATCTTTTGAGTATACCCGGTGCCGTTACACTTATAAAAGACAGTGCAACTGAAAAGCTGAGTGCAGTAAAGATATTTTATGACAGCATTCAAAACCAGGAAGAGCTTGATAGTCTGTCTGCAACGTTTTTTAACCTGCCCTTTTACCGTTCCCTGTTGTATAATCCTGATTCCAATGCATACCTGATGGGAGTAAGAATAAATAAAGATGTTCTGAACACCCCCAGGCGCACCGAAGTGGTTTCAGATATTACAAAAGAAGTAAAAAAGTTTCAGGCACAAACAGGTATTGCAACACACATGAGCGGGTTACCCCTGATCAGAACAGTGGTAGCAGACAGGGTAAAAAATGAAATGAAATTATTTTTAATTGGTTCATTGGGTTTAAGTGTATTGATTCTTTTATTATTCTTCCGGTCTATAAGTACAACCCTTCTTTCCCTTGCCGTTGTGATAAGTGGAGTAATATGGTCGTTAGGAATAACTTACCTGTGTGGCTACAATATTACTTTGCTTACCGCTCTCATCCCTTCTTTGGTAGTGGTAATTGGTATTCCAAATTGCATATACTTCATTAATAAATATCATACCTCTTATGTACAGTCGGGTGATAAGTATCAGTCTCTGGTAGATATGGTTAGTAAAATGGGGGTGGTTACATTGTTTTGTAATATAACTGCAGCCATCGGCTTTGCAGTTTTTGCATTTACAAAAAGCAGCATTCTTAAGGAATTTGGTGTTGTTGCGGGGTTAAGCATTATGGTCATCTTCTTTATTTCATTTATATTATTACCCTCGGTTCTAAGTTTGATAAAACCTCCTAAACCTGCACAGCTCAGGTATCTCACTAATAAATGGATAACTGCTTTTTTAACAAAAGTAGAAACATGGGTTTTTAATTATAGGAAAACGGTGCTTTTAATTACGGTGGTTGTATTGACAGTAGCAGCTGCAGGAATATCTAAATTAAAAACAGTAGGGCATATTGTGGATGACCTTCCCGTAAAAGATAAAATTTACTCAGACCTTTCTTTTTTTGAAAGCAATTTTAAAGGGATCATGCCACTTGAAATTGTTGTTAATGCTAAAAAGAAAAATGGTTTCCGGGCATTGCCTGTATTTGAAAAAATTGATTCACTGGCACAGTATATCAGTGCTCAAAAAGAAATGAGCCGTCCGTTATCAGTTGCAGAAGGATTAAAATTTGCAAAGCAGGGTTTTTATGAAATGGATTCTACCCAATACCTCATACCTAATGCTTTTGATGGGGCATTTGTTAGTGATTATCTGAAGCCTGGAAAAGACACAGCTGGAAAAAACAATAATTTCAACAGCATGATGCGATCGTTTATGGATAGCAGTAAGATGACTGCCCGCATCAGTGTGAGTATGGCTGATGTGGGAACACAAAAGCTCCCTTTGATACTGGGAGGAATTCAATCACAGGCGGATAAATTATTTGATACAAGTGCATATTCCGTTGTACTAACGGGTACCAGTATTACATTTTTAGAAGGCAGCCGGTTTATTATAAATGGATTAAAAGAAAGTATACTGTGGGCATTTTTACTGATTGCAGTTTGTATGCTTTACCTTTTCCGTTCTTTCAGGATATTATTATGTTCGCTCATACCTAATGTTATCCCGCTTATAATCACGGCAGGAATTATGGGATGGGTAGGCTTACCATTAAAACCTTCTACTGTACTTATTTTTAGCGTGGCATTGGGTATCGCAGTAGATATCACAATACGTTTCCTTGTAAATTATAAACAGGAACTGCATTTATATAATAACGATATAACGGAAACGGTTAAAAGCACTTTGCATCATACAGGTTTAAGCATCGTATATACCGCGCTCGTGCTTATAGCAGGCTTTATTATTTTCTGCGCAAGCAGCTTTGGGGGTACTATTGCATTGGGATGGCTTACCTCTGTAACATTACTGGTTGCCACATTAACAAACCTTGTTCTTCTGCCAATATTAATTTTATTAACCGCACCCCGTAAACATATAAATAAATAATTTGGCTTAATAAAGAAAGATCAACCATGTGCAACAAACACGGTTTAATTCATGTCTTTAAAATGTAAATGTTAAAATAGTCCTATATATTTGCCAAATAAATCAACATCCACATGAAAAAATTTTTATTGATACTGTCTGCGTTATTTCTATTTCTAACAAATGCGATGGCCCAGGGCCGAACAATTACGGGTGTTGTTACTGATGAGAAAGGAAATCCCTTACCAAATGTTTCTGTAGTAGCGAAAGGATCTAATGTGGGTACCTCTTCTCGTGCTGATGGAACTTATACTATTACAATCCAGCCAAATACAAGAGCGTTAATTTTTACTTCTATAGATAGGCTTCCACAAGAATTACCTATTGGCAATAGCAATAGTTTGAATACTGTTCTTCGTACAGATGATAAATCACTGGGGGAAGTTGTTCTTACAGGATATACAACAAGAAGAAGATCTGAATTCACGGGTGCTACAGCAAAAGTAATATCCAGGCAGATTGAGCAGGTACCATTGGCCTCATTTGAACAAATATTGCAGGGCAGGGCACCCGGTCTTTATATTGCTTCGGGTTCCGGGCAGCCAGGAACATCTGCACGTGTAAATATTCGGGGTGTAGGTTCATTTGGAAACAATGACCCGCTTTATGTATTGGATGGAATACCTATTGAAACTGGTGTTTTCCGTTCATTAAATCCAAATGATTTTGAAAGTGTGGATGTTTTAAAAGATGCAGCAGGTGCTGGTTTATATGGATCAAGGGGTGCAAATGGAGTGATTGTTATTACAACAAAAAAAGGAAGAAGCGGCAGAACAATATTACAGTATAGAACACAGATCGGTTACTCTGAACCTTCAGTATTAAATAATGTTACACTTCAAAATACCGCACAACGACTGGAATATGAAGAAAAAGTTTTAGGTGGCCAGGCCGGGATTTTAAACTCCTCCGGAGCTACAGGTTTTCCGGGTTGGGATTACAGCCCCAATAACCCACGATATGCTGGTTTAAGCGCTGCACAAAAAGCGTCAGAAAAACTTCTTTTAGATTCAATAAAAAGAATAAATACAGACTGGCCAGGTATATTTTTTCAAAAAGGAAAATTCACCGAGCATGAATTAAGCGCTTCGGGTGGTTCAGAAGGTTTAAATTTTTATACATCTTTATCTTACTATAAACAAGAAGGTATTGTAATAACTTCTAATTTAGACAGGTATACTTTCAGGGGGAATGTTGATTTTAAGACAAAGAGGTTATCCGTTAACGTTAGATCCGGTGCAGGCTTTAGTTCATCAAACAGCATTGAAGCTGAAGCGGGTGTTTCCCTTGGAAATCCAATTGCGGTAGCATTCCTGGAACTTCCTTACAGAAGATTGTATCTTCCAAACGGAGCTATTGATACAGGTAGTAATAAAACTGGTCCCAATGTATATGACCGTTTCACTTCTGCCTTTAATACAAGCAACCAGTTCAAAGGAAATTTAGGGGTAACACTGCAATTTGATATATGGGGAGGAATTTCTTTTCGTACCACAAATGGTGTTGACTGGAGAAATAATAATCAAACAAGATTTATCAAGCCTGATTCTTATGCAGGCGGTTTACAACAAAGTGCACCCGGCACCCGGGGACAGGGATTATATGGTGAAGGTAATTACGAAAACTTACAGCTTACAACTACAACCGGTTTTGTTTTTAACCGCACTTACAATAACAGACATGCTATCAGTGCAGGTGCTTATGTGGAAGCTATAAGAAATAAGTACAGGTCTTTTAGTGTAACCGGTTACGGCATCAATGTAGCCCTTCCAAACACGCCCGTTGGGATAACAGGAGGCAGTAATACAAATGGCTTTATACCTTTCTTTGGCGGAACATTCCTGCCAGGCAATACAAAATCTATAACAGGTATTTATTCTGAGATGTTGCTAGCGGAATATACTTATAACAGAAAATATACTGTTACCGGTAGTATTCGTAATGATGCCCCATCACAGGTTCCAAAGAATAACAGGAAGAATATTTTCTGGGCGGCGAGTGTGGGATGGAATTTAATGCAGGAGAATTTTATGCAAAATCAAAACATGTTTCAGAACGCACGTTTGCGGGCAAGCTATGGAGAAACAGGAAATACAAATGGATTTACCAGTGATTTCGGATATATATCTACATATGGAAGCGGATCATATGCAGGCGTTCCTGCAATTGTTCCTACAAGCCCCGGTAATACTGAATATAAATTAGAGAGCCAGGTAATAACAAATTTCGGAACTGATCTTTCTTTATTCAAAAACAGGATCCGGATCACAGCGGATTATTATATTAAAGATTCCCGCGAACTTTTTGTAAATCAAAATCTTTCACGCACAACAGGATTTCTTAACTTATCAACCAATGCGGGTAAAGTCAGGAATTCAGGTTTTGAATTTGCAATTAATGGTGATGCAGTAAGTTCCAGTGACTTTTTACTAACACTGGGAGTTAATGGTGCATTTAATAAAAATGAGGTAAGAAGCCTGGGATTATTAGAGGATATTCCAGCCGGTACAGGAATTACCCGTGTAGGATTATCCATTGGCACACATTATACAGTAGGATATCTTGGGGTGGATCCACAATCAGGCTTGCCTGTATACGAAGATAAAAATGGTAACCCGACAACAATTTATGCTGCTGCTAATAACAGGGCTTCTTATGGCACATTCCTCCCTAAGTTTACCGGTGGTGCAACAATAGATATCAGCTGGAAAGGTTTAGGGATTTCTACTTTGTTTACAACAGCACAGGGGGTAAAGCGTTTTAATAATGAGTCTTTCTTTTATGAATCAACAAATGCCAATGCAACTTTTAATAAGTCAACTGATTTGCTTTATAGCACCTGGCAAAAACCGGGAGATATGACGAATTATCAAAGAATTTCTTCACCACGCCAGTTCAGTAGCAGGGATATTCAGGACGCATCATATATACGTTTTCGTAACCTGCAGGTAGGATATACGATCACTCCTGAGAATACCAGATTATTTAAAGGCGTTAGAATATGGGGCCAGGCTCAGAACCTTTATACATGGACTCATTGGAGAGGCTTTGATCCCGAGGAGAGCAATAATATTGCAACGTATGAGTTTCCTAATCCAAGAACATATTCTATTGGGCTGGATCTAAATTTCTAAAAATAATAATCTAATATAAAATGAAAATAGTTTTAAAATATACAATGATCCTGTTAATGGCAATTTCTTTTGTTGCCTGTACCAAGGATGAACTTACAGATCTGCAGCCTATTTCAAGCATTCCCTCGGATAAGGCATTTCTTACTTTAAATGATGCGACAAATGCTGTTAACGGCGTCTATGGCACATGGTTAGGTCGCCGCCCTGCATATCTGAGTTCATTTATTTCTGATGAGTTGCGTTTAGGTACAGTTGGATACAGGAATGTCGGCAATATTCTATTTAACTGGCAATATGTTTCTGATGCACAGGATTGGCGCGATGGGGAAAATGGTGGTGCATGGACAAATCTTTACCAGGTAATCGATAGGGCAAACAGGGCACTTGAATTAATGACCCCGGTACCAACAGCTAATAATTCAGAAGCAGGTCTTAAAGTACAATACAAAGGTGAATTAATTGCATTACGTGCAATGGCACATCTTGAATTACTGAGATGGTATTCAAAAACCATTGAATATACCCCGGGTGAACTGGGTGTGGTTCTGCAAACAACATATGTAAAAGCGCCGGGATCTTATCGCCCTCCCCGCTCTACACAGGAAGAAGTAATAACCCAGGTTATTGAAGATCTTGCAGAAGCACGTAACCTTATACCTTCATCTTTTGTAGATATCGGAAGAGTAACCAAAAATGCTGTTATAGCAACCCAGGCACGGGTAGCATTACATACAAAAAACTGGCAGGGTGTTGTTGACAGAAGTACAGAAGTGATTCCATTACAGCCTATTTCATCTATTGCAAATTACCCTGCCCTCTGGAATACACGAAGTCTTCTTCCTGATCAAAGTACAGAAGTGATATGGAAATTAAATGTTACTATTTCTAACTTAGGTGCAGCAATTGGGTCTCTTTGGCAGGATCTAGGGGGAGCAGTACAGGCACAACCTTCTGATAAATTAGTGAATACTTTTGATCCCGCTAATGATGTGAGATATAATACATTTTTCAGGACACCCCTTACAACACTGCCTTCTCCTATAAACCTTATAGCTAAGTATGGTGCTGTCATCGCTGGAAACGGGGAAAATTTCCAGTACGATATTAAAATGATCCGCACTTCCGAGATATTACTGTCAAGAGCCGAAGCTTATGCTGAATTAGACATGCTTACAGAAGCAAATAATGATTTGAATACTTTACGTACAAACAGGATTACAGGTTATGTGCATGTTCCTTTATTGGATAAAGCATCATTAATAAACGAAATTATGCTGGAGCGGTTTAAAGAATTGTGTTTTGAAGGACATCGCTATTTTGATTTGAAACGCAGAAGCCTTCCAATAGTAAGGGAACTTGTTGATGTAGCAGGGAATGCATCAATACTTCAACTTAACCCCACTGATGCTAAATATCTTTTACCAATACCTCAACAGGAAGTTGCAGCAAATCCCAACGTTACGCAAAATCCGAATTATTAATATAACCGAATAAATAATATCATGAATAAACTATTAGGATTTTTGCTTATCAGTGCTGTAATAATAAGTTGTGGTAAAGACAATGAGGTATCGAATGATTTCAGCGCTGCTGCTTTTATCAACGCTGCGCCTGGTGCGGCTCCAAGCTTAAATTTATATATTGATACATTTTTGCAAACCAGTATAGGATTTAAAGCAAGCTCAGGTTACTTATCATTTGGATCCGGAAACAGTAATATCCAGTTAAAACATTCCGGAGATCTGAGAACTTTTATAGATCTTTCAACACAGGGCCTTTTTACAAATACTGCTCAGACCTTTATAGTGTATGATACAATCAGTACTGATAATCCTACTCTTAAAAGTATACGGCTGAATGATACATTAACTTTAGCGCCGGCAGGGTTTATAAAAGTTAGATTTATACCACTCGCTCCATTGGCTCCTGCAATGGATGTTACATTTGTAAGAACAAGTGTAACACCAAATGATAGTATTACATTTAGAAACCGTTCTTATATTGGTACTTCACCCGATATATTATCATTGTCTGCATTTACTACAATACCATTGGGAGCTTATACTGTAAAACTAAAAGAAGCCGGCACACAAAATTTAGTTGGTCCATCTACTAATTTTTCAATCGCTAACCTGGCAGGAGTTGCAGGTATTACCGGAATCAGTACTATATATGTTACAGGAGGAGTGCAGAACCTGCCATTAAGCCTTGGCTTATTCCGGCATTATCCTTAATAATAAAAATTATCCTTAATAATAAAAATATATTAAGAGAATAGTTATCCGGCTATTCTCTTTTTTTATGCTTAATTCAATACTTCAGTAAGTTTCAGCTCTAATCTTTCTCCTCTTAATAAGGTTCCGATAATTTTACCTGCGGGATCGATTAAAACATTATAAGGTATGCCATCAAAACCATACAGAGGAACTACTGCACTATTCCAGCCTTTCAGGTCACTTATTTGTTGCCAGTCCAGTTTATCATTTTTAATTGCCTTCATCCAGGAATTCCTGTCTTCATCCAATGATACACCAAGGATGGTAAAATTTTTATTGCGGTATTTTTTATATGCCGCTACAAGGTTGGGATTTTCCCTTCTGCATGGTGCACACCAGCTTGCCCAAAAATCAACTAAAACATATTTCCCTTTTAGCTGGCTAAGAGAAAAAGTTTTATTATCTGCATCCGGCAAATCAATTGATGGGGCAGTACTTCCTATGCCTGGTTTATCAGGTCTGGATTTGATTTGTTGTTGTTGTTCTTCCGATTGCAGGATCATTGAATTAACCCTCGCAACAAGTTCCTTTAATCCATTATGTTCCGGAAAACGTTTCTCCAGGCCGGGTACAATTTTTTTAATATCCTGGGGATCCATCCCCTGTGTATAGCCAAGTACAAACATGGCTACCACCGGATCTGAGGTAGTATCTATAAAATTTGAAATAAAATTATTGTAATTAGCAAGCAACCCGGTTTGGTTAGCAATTTCCAGTGAGATTGCTGAATCATTGCTGCCTTTGAAAGCTTCAAGCCTGCCATTTGATTCCACCACCAGCTTCCTTTGTGTATCAAGCTGAACTAAAAACTTTTTTAAGATCCCATTTGCCTTTGTATCAAAAGCAGGGGCAGCAAGATCAGGATCATTCAGATCCGCGGTAAATCGTATTTCAGGAACATCATTGATAAAGTAATAACCACCCTGGTTTTTTTCCAGCCGTATTCTGAACAAGCCTTCTTCCGGAGCAATTGTAGTCACAGAAAATATTCCATTTTTTATATTCCCGGTATCTACAACCTCAGGAGTTTGCTCACTAAAATATAATTGTTCCAAATAGATTTGCTGGTCAGGAACATTTTTTATTTCACCTGTTAATGTAAATTTCCCTGTTGTTTTATTATCCCGGCAGGAAAGAAAAATAAATGAGATCATGATTAACCCAAGTGTGATTTTCATTGGTAGTATTGTATTAGTTGTTTAATTTTTTTAGCAGTAATTTATTTACCAATTGCATGTCTGCCTTTCCTTTACTCAATTTTTTCACCTCACCTGCAAATAACCCCTGCAATCCTTTTTTACCATTCCGGTATTCTTGCACTTTTTCCGGCATGGCTGCAACCGCTTCATCCACCCACATTTCAACCGCGGTATCATCTGTTTCCTGGATAAGATTTAAATCAGTTGCAATTTCAATCGCATTTTTATCCCGGTTTGCGATCAATCCCTGTAGTATTTTTGTAGAAGCATTATTAAAATTTACTTTTCCTTTTTCTGCCAGTTCAATCAGATTTGCAAGACGGGAGGGTTCAACGGGGAAATTTTGAATAGGGATATTATTTTCCTTACAATAAAATTTAACAGGCCCCAGCAGCCAGTTTGCGGCAGCTTTATAATTTTCAGTAAAAAGTATCAATGCCTCATAAAAATCTGCCGTCTCTTTATCACTTATCAATACTGATATATCATATTCACTCAATAAATATTCTGATTTATATTTTATTTTTAATTGCCCGGGCAGAAAAGGTAAAGAAGCTGATATATCCCTGATATATTCTTCTGAAATTAATAACGGCGGAAGATCAGGTTCCGGAAAATAGCGGTAATCATCTGCTTCCTCTTTACTTCGCAATGAAAAAGAAGTATTTGTATCTGCATCAAAGCTTCTTGTTTCCTGTAGGATTTGTTCGTTGTTTTCAAGAAGACCAATAAGCCGGTTTGATTCTATTTCTATGGCCCGCTTAACATTGCGTATACTGTTTAAATTTTTAACTTCTACTCTTGTACCCAATAACGGATCTCCTTTAATACGGATCGAAACATTTGCATCACAACGCATACTGCCTTCTTCCATATTACCATCGCACACATTCAGCCAGCGAACCATTTTACGAAGCTCTACCAGGTAAGCATATGCTTCTTCTGCACTATGCAGATCCGGCTCTGATACTATTTCAAGAAGCGGAACTCCTGCACGGTTAAGATCAATGCATGTATAATCCGCATCTATATCATGTATGCTTTTACCTGCATCCTCTTCTAAATGAATACGGTTAAGGCGCACATTTTTTTCATTGCCGTTGCAAAAAATAGTAATATAACCGCCTTTGCAAATTGGTGATGTGTGCTGGGTTACCTGGTATCCTTTTGGAAGATCGGGATAGAAATAATTTTTTCTGGCAAAATAATTATGCTTTGCTATTGAACAATGAAGTGCCAGGCCTAATTTAACTGCATAATTAACTGCAGTTTCATTCATTACGGGCAGGGTACCGGGATGTCCAAGTGAAACAGGGCTTACCTGGGAATTGGGTGCAGCTCCATAAATAGTGCTATCACCACAAAAAATCTTTGTATCAGTCAGTAACTGTGCGTGCACTTCCAAACCTATTACCACTTCATATTTATCAATGTTTATCACAAAGCAAAAATAGATAATCCCCGTGGGTTAATAAAAAAGCACCGGCACTAGTGCGCGGTGCTCTTTAGGTTTTTATGATTTATAAATTAGCTGTCTTTAGTTTTTTGGGGATATTAATATCAAAGCTCATTTCAGAACTTTTACGCTTAGCCTTTATTTTATAAATTGATTTATTTTCATTATCATGTAATGCTTCACGTGCTTCATCTGTATTCATCACTTTCTGACCTCCTATCTCTACAATCACATCCTCTGCTTTTAAGCCTGCCTTAGCAGAAGCAGAATTTTCTTCTACTGAAAGAACTTTAACTCCTTTTTCATCTTCTGTATCCTGGATCTTCAAGCCTAATTTAGGTCGACCGGAAAATGCATAGGCAAAAGAAAGGTTATCATTCAGTTCTCCATTGAGAGATTCCAACCGGCGCATTTCATTCAAATCAGGAGCTTTGGTTTTTGGAAGGGTGTAAGATTTATATACACCACCGGGAGTAGTTAAACCAAAGCTTTTTTCCTTTCTTTCCTGGATAGTTGCTTTAACCGACTTTTGAATACCTGCCCTTTTGTATTCTATATTTACATTATCATTTGCATTTTTCTTGTTAACTGCATCATATAAATCCTGGGAACTGGAAATTTTTGCATCTCCGAATTTTAAAATAATATCCCCTTCAGCCAGTCCGGCTTTTTCCGCTGCACTTCCTTCGGTAACATCTGTCACGACTACACCTTCCTCCGCTTTTTCTGTGTTTACACCTAAAACCACTTTGCTTCCACCTTCGTAATTCCAGCCGAAATTCTCCATTTCAAAATTTCCTCTTCCATCAAGCATAGTTAAATGATCACCGTTCCGGATAGTGATATTTCTTTT
>Ga0136634_10000100_pt1 | contig 42321 bp, 28 predicted proteins | sample AntDrymUQ8332106_2_FD_104654 | JGI IMG/M metagenome (GOLD analysis project Ga0136634, IMG submission 104654) | Polar desert sand microbial communities from Dry Valleys, Antarctica - metaG UQ833 (21.06) | ecosystem: Environmental > Terrestrial > Soil > Desert | place: Antarctica: Dry Valley... | reverse complement strand
CCCCTATCTCAGTTTTTTTTATAATGGAAAGCAATCCATTCAAGCCAGGTTGTCTTCCAATAACACTTTTAAAAAAGAAGATACCGACTTTGAAGTTGGCAACGCTCCCAATAAAATAAAAACCATTGATTTCGGTATAAATGGCCGGGCAGGGTTTGACCTTGGTAATATTCTTATTACTGGCTTTTTCAGCCAGGGTCTTAATAATTTTTATACTGCTTCTTACGATGGCAGCTTCAAACATAAAGTAATTGGAGCCTCGGTTGGTTTCTGGCTGAATAAAGTTAAAGTTTCAGAAAAGCAACCAAGAGATACAGACAAAGATGGCATACCCGATAAGCAGGATATTTGTCCCACTATACCAGGTCCAAAAAATACTTGGGGTTGTCCTGATAGAGACGGAGACGAGATTGCAGACCTGGAAGATAAATGTCCGGATGTAGCAGGAACCATGAAATACAACGGTTGTCCTGTACCGGATACTGATAACGATGGATTGAATGATGAGGAAGATAAATGCCCATCGACCCCTGGAACGTTGAAATATAATGGATGTCCTGTTCCCGATACAGATGGTGATGGAATGAATGATGAATCCGATATGTGTCCAGACAAACCAGGGACCGTTGAATTCAATGGATGCCCTATTCCTGATAGTGATGGGGATGGACTACATGATAAGGAAGATAAGTGCCCGCTGGAGAAAGGTTTAGTAGAGAATAATGGCTGCCCGGAGATTAAGAAAGAGATTATTGAGAAAGTAAATTATGCAGCAAAGAATATCTTCTTCGATTTCAGAAGCGATAAATTATCTCCTCAATCATTTAGTTCTCTAAATGAAGTTGTCATGATTTTAGAAAATAATCCTCAATTAGATTTGATTATAGAAGGTCATACCGACAATATTGGCAAACCTGCTTTCAACCTGAATTTATCTGAAAAAAGGGCAAATGCGGTAAAAAGATATTTTACTGAACAGGGTATTGCTGACCAAAGACTTAAAGCAACAGGCTATGGGCAGGTTAAACCCATTGAGGACAATAAAACAAAAGCTGGCCAGGCGAAAAACCGGCGTGTGGAACTAAAACCCGTTCAACAATAAAGAATATTAACAAGTGTTAGCCATTCATGTAATTCACTACATGAATGGTTTGATTTTTTATACATTTACCTCTATGCTTGCAAGCCAAAGCAGGGAATTCAGTTAATAAAAATAAAAAAAAAGTAAAATGATATGTTCAAACCAACGAACATGCATCATTAAAACATCTAAACATCAGACAATAAAACAATCACAATGATTCAATCGGTTAAAGCATTATGGGCTACGTTTGCCCTGGTGGTTATAGGTTTTTGTGCATCAGCACAACAGGATAAGAAAGAGAAAAGTAGTGATGTACCCAAAGGCTGGCATCTTCTTGATAAAACCACTGATGGCTATCAGGGAATAAGTCTTAACCGGGCTTACGACTTTATACAATCCAAAAATTTAAAAGGAAAAACGGTTATAGTTGCCATAATAGATTCAGGCATCGACACCTTACATGAAGATTTAAAGGAGATCCTTTGGAGAAATCCTAAGGAAATTCCCGGAAATAAAAAAGATGATGACCAAAATGGTTATGTGGATGATGTATATGGTTGGAATTTTATTGGTGGTAAAGATGGCCGTAATGTAAAACAAGATTCATATGAAGGTTCCAGGGTATATCATAGGCTTAAATTAAAATATGCCGGGAAAGAAACTGATACCGCCTCTTTGAAAGATGAAGAGCTTGAAGAATATAAAACATGGTTAAAAGCGAGGAGGAAAGTAGAAGGTGATGGAACGGAAGGCGGAATAGACCTGGTAATATTAAAGAGAGCCTTAAACAGTGCTGTAAAAAATGATAGTATTCTTCGTAAGGCTATGGCAAAAGAAGTATTTACCGGAAATGACCTGGATAAATACGAGCCTGCGAATAGTATTGAAAAAAGTGCTAAGGGTGGTTTGATATATTTATTCAAAGCCAATCAATTAATGGAATCAACAAATAAAGAATTTATTGAGGGTTTTTCCGATTTTGTTGGAGGTGAGGAAAGAAAAGCAGAAGCTAAAGAAAAAACTCCTCCTGATTATCGAAAGGATATAGTAGGTGATAATGAATCAGACATTAATGATAAATATTATGGCAATCCGGATGTGATGGCCTCTACCCCGTTTCATGGTACTCATGTGGCAGGTATTATAGGCGCCATAAGGAAAAATGAAAAAGGGATGGAAGGTATTGCCGACAATGTAAGGATCATGATGATTCGCGCGGTGCCTGATGGTGATGAGCATGATAAAGATATTGCCCTTGCTATCCGCTATGCGGTAGATAATGGAGCCAAAGTAGTGAATATGAGTTTTGGCAAAGATTTTTCGCCAGAAAAAAAATGGGTTGATGATGCTGTAAAATATGCTGAAAGTAAAGGTGTTTTATTGGTTCATGCTGCGGGCAATGATGGAAAGAATATCGACTCCGCAGATAATTTCCCAAATGCAACTCTTCATCTTGCAAAAACGAAAGCAAATAATTGGATTACCGTGGGAGCAAGTGGCGATCCGAAATCTGGCGGTATTACCGCAAGTTTTTCCAACTATGGCAAGCAGGAAGTGGATGTTTTCGCACCCGGTGTAAAAATTTATTCTACTATTCCGGGAGGCAACACTTATGGTAATGCTCAGGGTACAAGTATGGCGGCACCCGTAGTTGCAGGAACTGCAGCTTTTCTATTAAGTTACTTCCCGTACCTGACACCGCAGCAGTTGAAATATTGTATAGAAAAATCATCGCAAAAGCCTGATGGCAAGGTAAAAAAACCAGGAACTGATGATGAAGTAGTCTTCACTGATATAAGTAGAACAGGTGGTGTTATCAATGCCTATGAAGCAGCAAAAATTGCTTCCTCCCTGGAACCTACACCCAAGAAATCGGGAAAAAAAATGCCTAAGTCTACAATGAAAAATAATAAGGGATAATTTTATATCTCATAAATTGCAGTCCCGCCCTTGCGGGACTTTTTTTATTTAAAAACTACTGTATGGTGTCCCGCCAAGATGTTATCATCCCGGAATTTGCTACCAAATATTTTGAAGCCACTTTCGAAGAGGACTTAATAAAAGAGCTTGAAAAAAGTACCAAACAATTTAAAAAGATATTAAGAAAAATTCCCAAGAAGAAAATTGACTTTGCCTATGCACCCGGAAAATGGACACTAAAAGAGTTGCTCCAACATATCATCGACGCCGAAAAGGTATTTTCTTTCAGGGCGTTGTGGTTCACAAGACAGGATATATCTCCCCTTCCCGGCTTTGATGAAAATTCATGGGCCGTGGCCTCAAATGCAACTTCAAGGAAGTGGAAGGACCTGGTAAATGAATTTTTCCTGGTGCGGTCTTCAACCCAAATGTTTTTTGAATCTTTAGATGAGACCCAATTAAAAGCAACCGGGTTTGCAAATAATAATCATATGAATGTAGTCGGTATCGGTTTTATTTGTGCCGGGCATGTCATGCATCATATTGGAATTATAAAAGACAGGTATCTTTCTCAAAAGTATACCGAGGTATGAATTCAGAGGTTGCATTATTCGCTGGAAGAAGAAATTATCGCATCGCAGTATCGTCTCTTTTTTTTCTTTCCGGTCTTTGCTTTTCAAGTTGGGCAGCACGCATTCCCAGTATTCAGCAAAAATTACAACTGAGCGATGCAGGATTAGGAGCTGTATTATTATCATTACCTGTTGGATTAATGGTTTCGCTTCCTTTAGCGGGATGGCTTGTTTCAAAATACGGAAGCAGGTTGATAGTGATCTGCGCAGCATTAGTATACGCATTCACTTTACCATTTATTGGATTTGTTCAACAATCATGGCAATTGATGATGGTGCTTTTTGTTTTCGGTTCAGCAGGAAACATGTTGAACATTGCCATGAACACCCAGGGAGTAGGTGTTGAGGCCATCTATCGCCGATCGATCTTAGCATCTTTACATGGCATCTGGAGCCTGGCTGGTTTTACCGGAGCTGCTATTGGAATCTACATGATCAGCCAACATATATCCCCCTACCTACATTTCCTGATCATATCTGCAATTGCCTTTCTGATTTTGTTATGCGCGTGGACTTTTACACTTAGTTCAGACAGCAATACAAAATTGGATCAACCCATTTTTGTAAAGCCCGATAAGTCATTGATCAATCTGGGGATCATTGCTTTTTGTTGTATGATTTGCGAAGGAGCCATGTTTGATTGGAGCGGGGTGTATTTTCAAAAAGTAGTGAAGGCAAAGGCTGCCTGGATTGGTGCAGGATATACTGCATTTATGTCTACGATGGCCGCGGGCAGGTTTGTAGCGGACTGGCTGGTGACACGATTTGGAATAAAAAGGATATTACAAGTTAGTGGTGTTGTCATTGCCACAGGTTTATCTCTCGCGATACTATTTCCAAATATTCCTGTATCCATTGCAGGATTTATACTTGTGGGTGCCGGGGTTTCTTCTGTCGTACCGCTGGTTTATAGTGCAGCCGGGAAATCCAAAATAGTTTCCCCCGGGGTAGCTCTGGCTGCAGTGTCCACCATTGGCTATCTCGGATTTTTAATCGGCCCGCCGGCAATTGGATTCATAGCACATGCCAGCAGTTTGCGGGTCTCATTTATTTTAATTGCGATGCTGGGATTAACCACCACGCTGGTGGCTTCAAGAACAAAGTGGTAGTTGAAGAATACCAATAGGGAAGTATGAAGTATTTGCTTTTCCATCTGGCTTTATGGGATCATCCCGTGTCTCTTTTGAATACTTTCCGACAAAAGTCTATAAATGGATTGATGAAGAGGAAAGTGTTCCAGTAGGAAAATATGATTATCGATTATTTCTACATCATTTCGTATAGCCGGGCCAGTTTGTATATCCTGCGGTGAATAAACTTCCAGTCTGTTTGCCACTTCTTTGATTAATGGTAGCAACATTTTAAAATCGATTCTTTTTCCGTTGCAAAAATCTTCGGCTAATGCATAAAGATGATTTGTAAAGTTACTCACCATAACTGCAGCAAGATGAGTCATCATCCGCTTCTTATCATCTGCAACTTCAACTTTTGAAGAAATTGTTTTGGCGAAATCATAGATCAATGTGCAGCTCTCCTCCGTATTGCCGTCAATCAAAAAAGGAATTTCCGGTACATCATTTATTTCTTTGCGCAAGCTCTGTAGCGGATACAATACACCAAAGTTTTTACTACAATCCTGCAACGTATCCTTTTCAATTGAACCTGCTGTATGAACTACTAATTTATTGCTAATGCGCAGCCAACCCGCGATTTCACCTATTGCAGGATCTGACACAGCTATGATATAAATATCAGCTTCACCAGCCAGTTGATCATTATGTATAGTAAATGGCGAATTCAACCTAAGGGCCAATTGCTGTGCATGATCATTAGTTCTTCCCAATACCTGGGTAATGGTGTGCCCGGCCTGTTGACATAGCTTTCCCAAAACACTGGCTGTATTTCCTGTACCGATGATTACAATTCTCATAACTGGGTTTATATTGCGAACTAAATAAAAATACTGCATTCCAGCAGTTATGAAATTAGCACAAAAAATAGCCATCAATTATATTAGGGCTAAACTGAATATTCTGGCTGTATTATCAAAGAGAAATGCGGCAAAGGCAGCATTAAAAATCTTTTCTACTCCTTTCAGAAAATCAAAAAGCCGAACGCCACCTGTATTTGAAAAAGCAGAAGGCTTATCATTTCCCCTAGATGGAAACCTGATCCGGGGTTATAGATGGAATGCCGGCAAAGAAAAAAAAATGCTTATCGTACATGGATTTGAATCGAGTTCCAAAAATTTTGACAGATATATAATACCCCTTACCAAAAATGGTTGGGAGGTGCTCGCCTTTGATGCACCTGCACATGGCCGATCAGGTGGTAAAGAAGTTAATTTACTGATGTATGTGAAAATGCTTCATTGCATCTATGATGTTTACGGTCCATTCCAGGGTTATCTGGCCCATTCATTCGGCGGATTGGCTGTATCCCAATTCCTTGAAACAATTCCCCATGATGAAAATGCAAAACTTATACTCATTGCACCGGCTACTGAATCTACTTCAGCCATCGATTCCTTTTTCAAGATCTTGCAACTAGGAACCGATATCCGGAAAGAATTTGATCAATTAATTCTTGATAAATCAGGCGTTGCACCGGATCATTACTCCATTCGAAGGGCTATTAAAAACATCAAAGCCACCATACTTTGGTTTCATGATGAGAATGATGATTTAACTCCGATCGAAGATGCATTAAAAGTAAAGGCCGATAATCATTCGAATGTAGAGTTTGTTATTACTCATGGCTTGGGTCACCGCAAAATTTACCGGGAAAATATCGTTGTAAAAAGGATTGTAGAGTTTTTAACGCATTAAGCGTTTCTACCTTCAACCATGGGCACAAAAGAAAATGTATCAAAACTCTCTTCAATTATATTTCCATCTTCTTTTTTTGTAATACGCAACATCCGTTGAACGCCTCCATCACCCACTGGTATTACCATTTTGCCCCCGGTTTTTAATTGGTCTATTAATTTGGGAGGAATATAGGGAGCCGCCGCAGTGACAATGATCTTGTCGAATGGTGAAAAAGTTGGGAGCCCTTCATATCCATCGCCATAAAAATATTTTATAGTAGGATAAGTTTGGCGCAAAACAAACTGCCTATGCTCGTCGAACAATTTCTTCTGCCGTTCTATAGTATATACCTTCGCGCCCATCTCACTTAATACAATGGCCTGGTATCCGCTACCAGTTCCAATTTCTAATATTTTTTCGTGTTGTTTTATATCGAGAAGTTGTGACTGGTAAGCAACAGTATAGGGTTGTGAAATCGTTTGGCCTTCGGCAATCGGGAATGCCTTGTCTTCATAAGCTACCTTTTCGAATGCAGAATCTAAAAAATAGTGGCGGGGAATCATATTGATCGCCTCCAGCACCCTGTTATCGCTTATCCCTTTTTGACGTAATTGGTCAACTAATTGTTTACGTAAGCCTTTGTGGCGGTATGAATCTTCATAATTTCTCATAGCAATGGAATACCCGGCGGATGAATTTCTAGGCTGCATGAATTTCCCGGTTACAAATTATTAAACTGGTTTAAAGTACAGCACCTCTTTGGGATTGATCAAAGTTAATCATTGAAAGGAATGTAAAGTGCATTGGATGGTAATTGTTCGAAAGTTATAGGACTGCCCTTTCTTACTGTTTCTTTTCGCCATGCTTCATTGTTGAATAATCGGAAGGACTCATTCCGAATTGCTTTAAGAAATTTCTACCAAAGTTTGTTTGTGAATGATATCCAACCATATCAGAAATCTCATATATTTTGTAAGTTCCTTCTGCCAGCAGTTCAGCTGCTTTTTTTAACCGGGTTAAATTGATCAATTCATTAGGAGTAAGATCTGAGATCGACTTTATTTTTCTGTACAAAGTCGGGCGGCTCATATTCATTACCCTTGCAAGTTCATCAACATCCAGGGCGGTATTTGATAAATTTTTATATATCGCTTCGTGCAATTTTTCCAAAAAAAGTTCATCAGCTTTTGAATAGGCAATGCTTTTTATATGAACCAATGGCGAGTTTGCAAAATACTCCTTAATTTTTGAACGGTTTGCGAGAAGGTTAGCGATTTGAACCTGAAGATACTCCGGAGAAAAAGGCTTTTCTATATAGGCATCGGCACCCAATTCAAGTCCTTCGATTTTGGATTGTAATGAACTTCTTGCTGTTAGCAGGATGACCGGTATATGACTATAGTCGAAGTTGGTTTTAACAATTTTGCATAATTCAAAACCATCCATTACTTCCATCATCACGTCACTGATCAACAAATGGATGGCTTCTTCTTTAAGAACATCCAAAGCTTCCTTTCCATTTGATGCTTTAAGAACGGTATACTTCTCGCTTAATTCCTCTGCAACAAATTCAAGGATCTCTTCATTATCTTCTACTAATAGTATTACAGGTTTCATTAAAGCCTATTTACTTCAAACAATGAACCATTTTCAGATTTTTCTTCATACAGGATAAATTCATTATCCTGGTGTATGGGTAAGGTAAGATTGAAAACATTCATATAATGATCGGGTTCTTTAAGTTCAAGAATTCCTTTATGAAGCTCGGTCAGAGAACGTGCCAGGGCTAAACCGATTCCGGTCCCTTTCTGCTTTTCGGTTTCTTTAAGTCTGAAAAAAGGTTGAAAAATCTCTTCCTTCTTATCATAAGGTATCAGGTATCCATCATTTTTAAATGCAATAGTAAAAAGTTTATCCTCTACATTAAAAGGCAATAGCTCTATCTCTACTTTTTCCCTGGCATATTTTAACGCATTACTGAATAGGTTGGAGAAAATTTTATTTAGTGCTTCCGGATCTACGTATGCGTACAATGGGGTAGAAGGAAATCTGATATTGAAAAAAAGATTCTTCTGATCAGAAAGTGTTTTAAAATTCAAATACGTTTCGTCTAACAATTCAGAAATATTAGTTTTTACAAAAGAAAGACTAAACCCTTTGATCTCAGTTTGACGAAAGTCGAGCAGCTGATTGCTCAGATCAATTAAACGATTTGTATTTTTTTCCATGATCTTAAGACTATTGTTAAGGTCTGGAATAAGGTCGGCTTTTTTAATTATTTTTTCTAAGGGGCCTTTAATTAGTGTTAAAGGCGTCCTTATTTCATGCGCTACATTTGTAAAGAATTCAATCTTTGCCTGGAATATTTCTTTTTCTTTCGCGATTTCAAGCAACTCGATTTTTCGTCGATTTTTAGCTTCCGTTCTAGTATGATAATCCCTGATTAGAAAGTAAACTAAAAGTATTCCCCCAAAAAAATACAGTCCATAAGCCAATGAACTGGCCCACCAGGGCGGCAGAATTTCGATGATTAGTTTTGTTTCCTGCTCAGTCCAGACTCCACTACTATTTGATGCCTTAACTTTAAAAGTATAACTACCCGGTGCCAGGTCCGTGAAATACGCTTTTCGATTCGTTTTAAGATAGGTCCAATTCTTGTCAAGCCCCTCCATTTTATATGCATAGGCCGACATTTCCGGATCTGTAAAACTCAGGGCTGCAAAACTGATACTCAATGTAGACTGATCATAACCGAGAGTTACTTTATCAGAATAAGTAATGGACTTCGTTAATGGGGAACCTTTCTGAGCTATCGTTAAATCCTGGTTGAATACCTGGAACCCGGTGATATAAACAGGGGGGATAAACTTATTTTGACTAAACTCATCAGGATGAAAGCTTATTAATCCTTTCACACTTCCAAAATACATTCTGCCATCCCCATCCTTATAAGCTGAATTAAAATTAAATTGATCGCTTAAAGTACCATTCATTATAGTGTAGGTGATCATTTGTTCTGTGTCCGGGTTAAAACTTACAAGGCCTTTCGAAGTAGAAATCCATAAAATGCTGTTTGAATCCTCCAGTATACTTAAGATTAAATTACTCGGAAATCCATTTTTGGTTGTATATCTAATAAAATTATTTTTTTCACGATTCAGTTTGCATAGCCCTCCTTCAGTTGCGAACCATAAATTTTTTTTACTATCCTTAAATATACTGTTCACCCGGTCGCTACTCAAACTGTTTTTATTTAACAAGTCGTATCTAAAATTTCCGCTGGCTTTTGTTGTTGTATTATAAAAATTAATCCCATTGCCATAAGTTCCAGCCCATATGATACCCCGGTCATCTTTTAAGAGTGAGGTGTACCAATTATTCAATGGCATGCCGGGTAAAAGACTAAAATCATTGCTTTCCGGATGATATAAATACGCACCTCTTGTAGTTCCCAACATAATTTCTTCATTACTCATTTTGGAAATACAATAAATAAAATTACTTCTCAGAGAATTTTGGTTTGAACCAACAGAATAATGTTGAATTACTTTTCCTGTTTTAATATTCATAAGATCAAGTCCATGTTCAAACGTCCCAATCCATAATTCATCACCATTAACCAACAATCCATGAATATTTGTGTACGATATACTTCCTTTATTTCGAGCAGGCTTAAAATGCGTAAAGATGCCAGTTGCGGTATCTAGTTTATTTAATCCTTCATCTTCCGTTCCTATCCAAAGATTACCAGAACCATCCTGGTGAATTTCCCGAACAACATTTCCACTTAGCGAGTTCTCTCCAATCTTGGGAAAGAATTTTTTAAAAGGAGTAAATTGTTTCGGATAATAATTTACTCCGCCAAAGTAAGTACCAGCCCAGATACCACCCTCCTTGTCCTTACAAAAAGAATATACAGCATTATCTGAAATAGAATAAGCATCATTATATGTTTTTTTCAGGTTGGCGACAACCCCGTGTTGGAGGTTATAAATAAATATGCCGGATTCAGTAGCAATCCAAAATTCATTGTCAGAAATTTGTACAAAATTTCTTACGAATATTTCTGTTTTATCAGGGTTGTAAGTGAGAATATCATTATAAGTAGAAGAAACTATATCAAATATTTTGGCACCCTGGTTAGAAGTTCCTACTAGTATATGTCCGTTTGTAGTGGCACAAATTTTTTCAATAAACTTCGAAACAGGTGGGCTGGAGTGTTGAAATACATCAAAATCCTGAAAGCTATTTGTAGCCGGATTGTATTTTTTTAATTCCCCAAGGGTTGATGATATCCAAAGATTTTTGTCTGTTCCTATACAAATAGACGTTGCTTCAAAATATATATTGGGATCATATCTAACGAAATCATTTTCTACAGTTTTGTATTTTGTAAGAGTAAATCCCTGTATGAACCAAAGATTGCCTTCACCATCCATTCTTATATCCCTGATGGGACCAAAAGTGGTTCCCTTTAATAAAGCAAAGCTCTCCGTAGTAGCATTGTATTTATACAAACCTCTTTCGGTTCCAACCCATAAATTGCCCAGTGGGTCTTCATATAAACTATGAATAAAATGATTCCCTAAACTACCAGTATCATCTGGATCACTTCTAAAAACTTTAAAAGAGTATCCATCAAATCTGTCCAATCCATCCTTGGTTCCGAACCAAAGAAATCCTTTATTATCCTGGATGCTACAGATCACGGCATTGTTTGAAAGTCCGTTTTCAACCTGGTAGTGGCGGAAATAGTAGGGCTGGGCGGACACTAGACCGCACAAACAAAAAAAAAGAATAAGGAGCAAGAAAGCTTTCTGATTTTTTGGCAAACCTGTTATCTTAAAAATGAAAAATATCAGTCCCGATAAAACTGAATCGAGATTATATATGGAAATTAATTAGAATCGCTGATCTAAAGTTGAGATTCTTTGATGAAACTTTGAGACGATATGCATACTAAAGTTGGTGCAATAATGTCAATTTCACAAGGTAAAGTAAATTATTACTTCAAACCTAAACGATAAGCTATGAGATTGACTTGCCAGCCGGTGCTGAAAAGCACCGTGCACTGCCTGCTTTTTATTCTTCTATTGATTATAGCAAATACTACCTCAGCCCAGACATCCAGAAATTTTAAAGGTGTAATTACTAACGAAAAAGGGGAACCAGTCCCTGGTGTAACTGTAGAATTGAAAGGATCAAAAATAACTGCGGTAACAGATGCTTCGGGGGCTTTTTCAATCCAGGCGAATGAAGGTGCAACCATTGTTGTTACAAGTGTGGGGTACACTGCCCACCAATTTATTTTACGAGGTGAAAATCTTCAGTCACTTACATTATCGTCATCTGCGCAAAATCTGGATCAGGTAGTTGTTGTCGCCTACGGAACCCAAAGAAAAAAAGATATTACCGGCGCAGTTGCTGTTGTTAATGTTGCAGAAGCTAAAAAATATAGTACCAGTGATGTGGCCCAACTTCTTCAGGGACGTGCAAGTGGGGTGCAGGTAAATAGCGACGGGCAGCCAGGGGCTACACCCAGTGTGCGAATCAGAGGATTCGGTACATTCGGAAATGCCCAACCTCTATATGTTATCGATGGAGTACAGGTTGGTACCGTTGTTCGGGACTTCAGTCCTAATGACATTGAATCCATTCAGGTTCTTAAAGATGCTTCTGCCGCTGCACTGTATGGTTCTGCTGCAGCAAATGGGGTAGTTATTATTACAACTAAACAGGGCAGAAAAAATAGTCCTTTAAAAGTAGAGTATAATGGATATTATGGTATTGACAAAGTGTGGCAAATAATGCCAGTTACCAACAGGGCAAACTATCAGTTACTTAATAATGAAGCCCGAGTGAATGCGGGAAGGGCTCTTGCCCCAGGTAACAACCCTGCCTCTCCCAAATATATAACCGCTATCGATACAGATTGGCAAAAGGAAGGATTGAAAACAGGAAACAGGCAAAATCATAATCTCTCTTTATCCGGAGGTGGTGAGTATAACACTTATAACATTTCCCTTGATTATTTTGATAATAATGGCACCTATGTTGGAAATGGACCAACTTATACACGTTATTCAGCAAGAGTGAATAGCTCCGTTGAAAAGGGCATTTTTAAAATTGGAGAAAACATTCTGTATGCACATTCTAATGAAAATCTCTTAACCCCAACCACGGGTAACGATCTGGCCGGGGCACTGCCTCCATTGATCAATACGCTCGTTTTTGCCATACCTACGCTGGGGATTTATGATCCTGCAAGAGATGGTGGTTATGCAGGAACACTTTCTACCGTAGAGGATGTTATCTCTATGAACGGAATTGGTTTGAACAGTATTTTAAAAAATTATACAGATGTTGACCGGATTTTTGCAAATGTGTACGGAGAAGTTCAGCTTCTTAAAAGTAATGGCCATAGTCTTCGCTACAGGCTTAATGTGAGTTACGACAAAACGCAGGCAAGAGATTATGGGTTTAAACCATCGTTCGATCTGGGATACTTTTTTCAATCACCGATTGCTAAATTAAATGATAACAGCCGGGTGTTTACAACCGGTTTGATTGAGAATACACTGAACTATCAAAAAAACTTTGATCGCCATGGGGTGGAAGTTTTGGTGGGTCAAACGTATCAGAAAAGCACTTCCTTGTTCAGAAACGGCTATGCAGAAGGTTTCACCAAACCATATTATCCTGTATTGGGCGGTGGAGGTGCAACCTCAACTGATGCTTCAGGAGCATTTATTGAGTATGCAAAAGCTTCTTACCTGGCCAGGATAAATTATAACTTTGATGACAGGTATTTGATAACGGCTTCGGCCAGGAGAGATGCGTCATCAAGGTTTACTTCTTCAGAAAGAGTCGGATATTTTCCATCAATAGCATTGGGCTGGCGTTTGACAAATGAAAAATTTATTGACTTACCCAAAAACATAGTTACAGATATTAAACTCCGGGCCAGCTATGGCAAATTAGGAAATGATAATATTGGTGATTACCAATATCAGTCGGTCTTAAATCCCGGTGTTGTTTATACTTTCAACGGCGTTAGGTATGTAGGTGCGATACAAACAAATTTAGTCGATGAAAAAATCAAGTGGGAAGACAGGACATCCAGTAATATAGGATTGGATGCTGTTTTATTAAATGGAAGTTTTGATTTCTCGGCTGAATATTATAATAATAAAACGATAGATGTTCTGGTAGGTGTTCCGATCCCCTTGTTGTATGGATCTTTAAACGATCGTCCTACTGTGAATGCCGCAACCCTGAGAAATACCGGTTTAGAATTTTCGGCTACTTATCACAAGAGTAAGGGCGACTTTACTTATGATATTTCTGCTAATCTTAGTACTGTGAAAAATGAAGTGCTCTCCCTGGGGGCTAATAAAGAACCGATTTACGGTGTTGGATCTATCACCCGGGTTGGAACAGAAGTAGGTCAACATTATGGATTTGTCTACGAAGGAATATTTCAGAATGCGGCTGAGATTACTGCTCATGCTTTTCAAAATATACAGACTGCACCCGGGGACATTAAATTTAAGGATATCAGTGGCCCGGATGGTAAACCAGATAATGTAATAAATGACTTAGATAGAGATGTACTAGGAAGCGGAATTCCTAAGTATCACTATGGACTCACTTTTAGTGCAGCTTATAAAAATTTCGATTTTTCTTTATTTGGATCAGGAAGCGCAAAATTTCTTATTTATGCCAGGTTATACCGGGACCTGATGCATACCGGTGGATCAGCAAACTACCGTGACGATATGCTTAACCGATGGACCCCTACCAATACTAATACTACTATTCCCCGGTTAAATGAATTGGATCCCAACAACAATGGCAGAATATCTAACAGGCCCGATTGGTTGCAAAGCGGTAATTATTTACGACTTAATACACTTTCACTTGGTTATAATTTCCGTTCAGGGTTAATTAAAGGAATGTCTAAAGCGCGAGTGTATGTGACGGCACAAAATCTTTACACCTTTCAAAAATACAAAGGTTATAATCCGGATTTTACATCAGGGGTCTTCAACCCGGGTTATGATGATGGGTCATATCCAAAACCACGCACTATCATGGGAGGAATTCAATTAAGCTTTTAGATCTAATTTAAATGTGTAATACTTTTAGTATGAAAAAAATATCACTCTTCGCTTTAATAATAGTATCTGTAATTGTATTTATTACAGGCTGCGAAAAAAAATTAAATTTAGTAAATCCCAATGCGCCTACAACCACGGGTTATTGGGTAACGGAAAAACAAGCATTTGACGGATCAACAGCAATGTATAGTGCTTTCACTGTTGATGGTACTTATATGAGATCTTTTCCCGGGCTTACAGATAGTCGAGGAGATGATTTTGTAGGAGACAGCCCATGGGCGGATCTGGTATTAACAGGTAAATTTATTATACCCAGCACCTCTGGTCCTGTACAATGGATCTGGAGAGATCATTACATTGTGATCAACAGAGCTAATCAGGTCATTGAAGGAGTTGGAAAAATGGATGCCTCTATCCTGAGTGATGATAAAAAAAATAGGATATTAGGACAAGCATATTTCCTCCGCGGATTGTCTTATTATAATCTGGCTACCACTTTCAAATTTGCCCCTATTCTTACCACACCAGAATTTGATAGAAATCCGGGCAATTATCCTGCAACTGCTACTGAGGAAGTTTTATGGAACCAGGTATTTACAGATTTGCAGGCTGCAGAATTAAATCTGCCTATTTCTTATGATAACGTAGTAGGACCAGATAAGGGACAGAAAGGCAGAGCAACAAAAGGATCTGCAGCTGGCTTACTGGGCAAGTCATATTTATATAGAAAAGACTATGCTAAAGCAGCTCTTCAATTTGAAAAATTTATTACCGGACCCCTTCAGGGAATCTATTCGCTTATGCCTAATTACAGGGATAACTTCAAAGAAGGTGTAGCATTTGAAAATAATAGTGAATCATTGTTTGAGATTCAATTTGCCCCGGGAGGTTCTACTGACAACTGGTGTTGTGAACCTAACAGTGGCTGGAGACAATGGACCTCTGTTTCGATTACCTACGGTATGGATGGAAAAGCCTTCTCGGATTATTTGCCAACCAGGTGGATTTATAACGAATTTAAGTTGGAGCCAACAATTACCGGAAAAAGCGATCCCCGCCTCTTAGCAACCATTGCATCATACGAACCTGCTGATAATTCCATCACAGCGTATGGTGGCACGTGGACCAACCCATTGACCAATATTTATCCAAGAAAATATACTAATGATGGCCTGGGGCCAGCCTTTGAAGCATTCGGCGGGTCTTTCATAAATTACAGGGTGATGAGATATGCGGATGTTTTATTGGGTTACGCAGAAGTATTGAATGAATTAAATCGAACTGCAGAAGCTTATCCTTTTATCCAACAGGTCAGAACCAGGGCCACCTTGCCTAATTTGGCTACGGTAAAACCGAATATGAATCAGGCGCAAATGCGTGACCAGTTGGCTCATGAAAGAGCCCTGGAGTTCTCCATAGAAGGCCAGCGAATAAATGATATCATCCGTTGGGGCTGGTTGTATAATGCAACTAAACTTGCAGAACTAAAATTGCATGACACCGATTTCACTTCATGGACTCCCGGCAATGAGTATCTGCCCATTCCACAAACGGAACTTGATTTGAATAAAAATCTTTTACCTAACGGGGCAAACTAAAATTTTGTTTAGTAAAATTCCTGCTCCTGTAACTTTCTGGGCAGGAATTTTCTTTTTAATGTAAAAACACATAATAAGTTACTTTCTGATGTAAATGAATTATGAAAACTACCCTTCCTACATCTTTGTTTTGGTGCATTCCGATGTTTGCATTGGTAACGTTTAATTCGTGCAAAAAAAATGATTCTGGCAGTCCGACACCACCAATAGTCACTCCACCGCCACCGCCACCGCCTCCAGCTCCGGGTGTTTTTGATATCAACTCCATAACCGATTCTTATGAAAGTATAGCCCCCTTTCCTAATTATCCCAAATGGAGTGTTTACAACGTACATGATCCGGCTATTAAAAAGTTTGATGATTACTATTATTGTTATAGTACTGATGTTGGCTATGGTTTAAACAGTGCTACTCTTCGTCCAGGAATACAGGTTAGAAAGTCTAAAGACCTGGTTGAATGGACTTTTGTAGGTTGGGTTTTTAATGGTTTGCCTGATTTAGGTTCTGCTTTTATAAGACAAGCTGGTGGTACCCCTCTGAATTCTTTATGGGCTCCATATGTTTTGAAAGTAGGAACTGAATACAGGTTGTATTATTCCCTGGCTTCATCTGTTTTTAAGCTAAGTGTGATTGGTCTGGCTACGGCTACTTCACCTGAAGGTCCATGGACAGAAAAAGGAGTGGTGGTATCATCAAGAAATGATGCTACACCCCAAACAAATGCTATTGATCCTTCTGTAATAGTAACCCCTGCAGGTGAACATTGGATGTATTATGGATCCGCGTTTGATGGCATTCATGCATTTAAATTAAATCCGGCCACAGGACTTGCTTTAACTAATGGCGACCAGGGTAATAGAATTGCTCAGCGAGGTTTTACGGGATCAACAATCAATGGAAATATCGAAGGCCCGGAAATCATATATAATTCCACCCAAAATAAATATTATCTCTTCATTGCCTATGACTGGTTAGAAACCAAGTATAATGTAAGAGTTGGGCGGGGTGATAATCCACAGGGGCCTTTTTACGATTATAATAATATTGATATTAATACTGTTCAGGATCATGGCCCGATGATATTGGCGCCTTACCAATTCCAGGGACATAGCGGATGGCAGGGAACTGCTCATTGTGCTGTGTTTGCAGACGAGGCAGGCCAATATTATATGGCACACCAGGCACGACCCGGAGCCAGCAAGTATTCAATGGATTTGCACGTAAGAAAAATATTCTGGACACAAAATGGATGGCCTGTCGTATCACCGGAACGTTATGCATGGGAAGATAATTCTCCTGTTTCAAAAGACAGCATTGCAGGGCAATGGGAAAAAATCAAATTAAATTATAACGTAGTTCCAGGTTATGAGAGAGAACAATTATTTCCCGACTTCCAGGTCTCTTTAAATACAACCCTTGATGCTGGTGGAACCATAAATACAAATGGAGGTTCCTGGACATACACTGCTCCCTGGTTGCAATTAAATTTAAGTAATGGAAGTACTGAAAAAGTATTTGTACAGAAGGGCCGAGATTGGGAGAATAAAAAACCGACGTTCATTTTTACAGGATTAAATGAATTGGGTACTGCAGTATGGGGGAAGAAAAAATAATGATCGCTATCTTATGGGGAAATAAGTAACGGATGAAAGATCCTTCTGGTTACTCCCTGGATGAATATTTTGTACGAATAAAAACAAATGTATCCACTGAATATGATAAGCCAACAAGTAGACACCAAAAATGAATAGCAATAAAATACTATATCTTTTCTTGGCTTTGCTTTTACTCCTTATTCAGAGTTGTACCAATAGTAAACAGGACTTTGATAATTTCCACTTTACATTGATGGATGCTGGTAAAACAAATATCAGCTTCAATAATAAAATAACAGAAAGCGATTCTGTGAATCTTTTTGAGAATGAATATTTGTACAATGGTTCCGGAGTGGGTATCGGAGATTTTAATAATGACGGTTTATCTGATATTTTTTTCTGCGGTAGTATGGTAAGTAGCAAACTATATATCAATAAAGGAAATTTCAAATTTGAAGACATCACCAAAAAGGCAGGAATAGAAACCAGTAAGTGGTGTACCGGGGTAAGCATTGTTGATATTAATAACGATGGATACCTGGATATTTATATTTGCTCATCCCACTCCCCTGATAAAGAAAAGAGAAAAAATCTTTTATTTATCAACGATGGAAAATTGCACTTTTCAGAACAGGCAGCCTTGTATGGATTAGCAGATACCGGTTTTTCAACACAGGCTGCTTTTTTAGATTATGATAAGGATGGGGATCTTGATATGTACCTTCTCAATCACAGGTTATACAAACTCAATACCAATGACCTGGCAGCAAAAGATACCAGTGGTAATTCTCCTGCTTCAGACAGGTTATACCGGAATAATGGAATTCGGGAAGGGCAATCGCACCCATTATTTCAAGATGTTTCAAAACAAGCAGGTATAAAAGAAGATGGTTACGGTTTGGGTGTGGTAATTACGGATGTAAATAATGATCATTGGCCCGATGTGTATGTTGCCAATGATTATATCGGGAACGATCTACTGTGGCTTAATAATAAAGATGGTAGTTTTTCAAATACCATATCAACTTCATTGAAGCACCAGAGTTATAATAGTATGGGTGTTGATGCGGCGGATATTAATAATGACTGTCTCCCGGATCTTACGGTGGTGGATATGATGCCTGAAGATAATAAAAGAAAGAAAATGATGTTTAATGCCCTCGGGCAGGAAAAATTTGATATGCAAGAGAGACTGGGTTACGAGCCTGCATTTGTAAGAAACATGCTTCAGCTACACAATGGTCTTAAAACCCATAACGATAAATATCAACCATTCTATAGCGAGATCGCCCAACTTGCCGGCATATCTGAAACCGATTGGAGCTGGAGTGTCTTAATGGCCGATTTCGATAATGATACCTGGAAAGATATTCATATTACCAATGGCTTAGCGAAGGATGTAACCAATAATGATTACGCAGCTTTTAGAAACTCCCAGGACCAAAACGATTACACTTTTGGGAATAGTGCTGCTACCCGTAAACTGGATAAAAAAACCATTCAATTGTACCGGGAATACATCGATCAGTATGGAAGCATTAAAATAAATAATTACTTTTTTCATAATTCCGGAAACCTGACTTTCAAGAATACTACAAAGCAGTCAGGCCTGGCAATACCATCCGTTTCTAACGGAGCCGCTTATTCTGACCTGGATAACGATGGTGACCTTGACCTGGTGGTGAATAACATGAACCAGGAAGCCTTCATATGGAAAAATGAAATAAGGCAGTCTGCTACAGACAGCAATCATAATTTTATTTCTATTAAACTTAAAGGGCCATCCCTGAATGGAGCTGGATTAGGCAGCAAGATATTTTTATACAATAAAGGAACTTCCCAATATTTAGAACAATCACCTGTTCGTGGCTTTTCTTCAGGTGTCGATGTAAGGCTTCATTTTGGAGTAGGCAACTTATTGACCATTGATTCCTTGAAAATTGTTTGGCCTGATAATAAAATACAGCTGCTAAGCCAGGTCAAATCAAATCAATATATCATCCTTGAATATGCAAATGCAGGTGCTGTTGCTGACTTTGAGATACTACCCACCTCTTTTCCCTTTACCGAAGTATCAAAAGAACTCCATCTTCAATTTGATCGAACCGAATTCTATTTTTATGATTTCGGTTATCAACGAATGCTGCCTCAAAAATATTCTCAATTGGGCCCTGCCCTGGCAACCGGAGACATGAATGGAGACGGGTACACCGATCTGTTCGTTGGCGGCGCATCGCGTGAATCGGGGAAAATATTGTTGCAGAGTAGTAATGGAACATTCACCTCACGGGATCTAATACGGGAAGGAAAAATGGAAGAAGATCTCGGCGCTGTATTATTCGACGCAGACAATGATCAAGACCTGGATTTGTTGATAACGGGCGGAAGCCTGGAGTTTGGAAGGGATACCGTATACAATAAACCGAAATTATATACAAATGATGGCAATGCTCATTTCACAATAAATGAATTGGCTTTACCTCCCCATATTGCCACAATAGCACAGGCTGTTTGCACAGGTGATTATGATAATGATGGAGATATGGATATTTTCATTGGTGGCCGAATCAAAGCAAATGAATATCCGCTTTCTCCGCGCAGTTATCTGTTACAGAATAATAAAGGCATTTTTAAAGAAGTAACTAAAGAAGTCAGTTCTCTTTTGGAATATCCAGGCCTGGTTACTGCAGCAGTCTGGACGGATTTTGACAATGATAAAAAAGAGGATCTGGTGCTTACCGGAGAATGGATGCCTGTAAGATTTTTTAAAAATGTAAACAATAAACTGGAGGAAATAACGCAGGTCACCGGCATGAACAATATGAACGGACAATGGAGAGCTCTTCAGGCAGCCGATCTGGATAACGACGGTGATATTGATTTTATAGCCGGCAACATAGGTCTCAATAACAAATTCAACGTTTCCGCGCAAAAACCATTAATGGCATATTCTAAAGATATCGATCGTAATGGTCAATTAGATTTTCTTATGGCATATCATATCAGGAATGATAAAGGCGAATTCGAATTGTTTCCGGCTGCAGACAGGAATCAACTGGCAGAAATGATACCATTGATCAAGAAAAAATATTTAATGCACGAGGAGTTTTCTAAAGTGAATATGAAAAAGCTGCTCAGTGATTTTGGCGAAAAAGAATTCCTGGAAGTAAAATGTGAAACGACAACCTCTATGTGGATAGAGAATAAAGGAAATGGCAAATTTCATCATCACGAATTACCGATAGAAGCCCAGTTTGCCCCAATTAATAGCATCGTAGCTACCGATGTAGATAATGATGGCAAAGTGGATTTATTACTTGCCGGCAATGAATACCAGGTTGAAGTTTCGACGGGTCGTTATGATGCTTCCTATGGAGTTTTTTTAAAGGGAAATGGCAAGGGTTCCTTCACGAACATTCCGGCAGCCAAAACAGGTTTTATCCTTGAAGGTGATGTGAAAAATATGAGAATTCTCATGAGCCGGAATAGTAAGCATGTTGTAGTGGCAGCAAATAATAAGAAATTGAAATGTTTTAAATATAAATAATATAGTTCGGCAGATTGGACCGATTGGAGATTATAATTTTTTACCGTTTATTAAAAGTATATGAAGAAAGTAATTTTTGTAACATTTTGCATGTTTATTCTTGGTGTTGTATCCGCACAAACTAAAAATACAATTACCGTAAATGCGAATCAGCTTTTGGCAACCGTTCAGCCTACCATGTGGGGCGTTTTCTTTGAAGACATAAATTTCGGGGCTGACGGGGGAATTTATGCTGAGTTGGTTAAAAACCGTTCATTTGAATTTTACAAACCTTTGATGGGATGGAAAGTATTAGGCAAGCCACAGACCGAAGGTGATTTTTTGGTACAAAACCGAAATCAAATGAATGCGGCAAACCCTAGATTTTTACGCGTCACGCTGCACAATAATACCAAAGGCAGTCTAGGCTTGAATAATGAAGGATTCAGGGGAATGGGAATCAAAAATGGTTTACAATATGATTTTTCGGTAATGTATTCTCAGCCTTCGGGGAATAATAAATTGCATATCGAATTGGTAAGTGATAAAGGCCAGAATATTGGTGGGGCCACTATTTCGCTAATATCGACCGGAAAGGAATGGAAAAAACAGACTGCAAATTTTAAAGCCACAGCAACAGAGTCTAATGCAAAATTGAACATTTGGTTCGAGGGCGATGGTGTTGTTGACCTTGATATGATCTCCCTTTTTCCGGAAGACACCTGGAAGAAACGGCCAGGTGGCATGAGAGCGGATATGATACAATTGCTTGCTGATATGAAGCCTGGCTTCCTCCGTTTCCCTGGTGGCTGTATAGTAGAGGGTCATGATTTATCAGTGCGATATCAATGGAAAAAAACCCTCGGACCTATTGAGGATCGTCAACTGATTATTAACCGGTGGAACTCTGAATTTGCTCATCGGCCAACTCCCGATTATTTTCAAACATTTGGGTTGGGATTCTTCGAATATTTTCAACTCGCTGAAGATATAGGTGCAGAGCCTCTTCCCATTCTAAACGCAGGAATGGCCTGCCAGTTTAATACTTCAGAAGTGGTTCCACTTGATCAATTGGATCCGTACGTCCAGGATGCTCTTGATCTTATCGAATTTGCCAATGGGTCCGCAACGTCGAAATGGGGAAAGGTACGCGCAGACATGGGCCATCCTGCTCCTTTTAACATGAAGATGATGGGCGTTGGAAATGAAAACTGGGGTCCGCAATATCTCGAACGATTGAAAGTTTTTACCAAAGCCATCAAAGAAAAATATCCTGAAATAAAATTGATCACCAGCTCCGGTACAGATCCGAATGGGGAACGTTTTGATTACCTCAATGGCGAACTTAGGAAAATGAATGCTGACATCATTGATGAACATTATTATCGCCGGCCCGAATGGTTTCTGCAGAATGCTTCACGGTATGACACCTATGACAAAAAAGGATCGAAAATTTTTGCCGGAGAATATGCAGCACAAAGCGATAAAACCGTAAGTGTGAACAACAAAAATAACTGGCAAACAGCCCTGGCTGAAGCTGCATTTATGACGGGGATGGAACGCAATGCCGACGTTGTGGTGATGGCTTCTTATGCGCCTTTGTTTGCCCATGTCGATGGTTGGCAGTGGACTCCCGATATGATCTGGGTAGATAACCTGCATTCTTACGGAACTCCTAACTATTATGTACAGAAATTGTTTTCGACTAATAAAGGGACCAACGTGGTTCCAATTCTTTGGAACGGTAAACCTCTCGCCGGACAAGACAGTTTGTATTCTTCTGCAACTATCGATAAAAATACCAATGAACTGATCTTAAAAGTTGTAAACGTTTCGAATAAAATGCAGCAATCGAATATCCAGATTGATGGTGTAAAAAAACTTAACAGCAATGCAGCACTCATTGTATTAAAGGGAGAAACCTTATTGCAGGAAAACTCAATCAAACTTCCAACTGCTGTTCAGCCAGTTGAACAAAAAATTCAGTTAAAAGGTAAACAACTTTCCTTGCCAATAGCACCTTATTCCTTCACAGTAGTAAAAATAAAAATGTCGTAAAACGGAGAGTTTCATTTTAGGGAATTGTTCAATACATTCCAGTTCTAGGTAAAACACCCGGTGAGAAATTATTCAATCTAAACCTTTAGTAATAATGAAAAAATGTGTCTTTATATTTTTCTTTGCAATTTCCATCTCAGGTATCAATGAAAATGTTTTTGGGCAGGATAGATACCAGGCTACCTGGGAGTCCCTGAAAAAATACCAAACGCCGGATTGGTTTAAAGATGCAAAGTTTGGGATTTTTATTCATTGGGGCGTTTATTCGGTACCGGCATACATCTACGAATGGTATCCAAGACATATGTATCGCCAGGGCAGTCCTGAATTCAAACATCATGTAGAAAAGTATGGGCCTCAGAATAAATTCGGGTATAAAGATTTCATACCCATGTTCAAGGCGGAAAATTTTAATGCAGACCAATGGGTAGAACTCTTTAAAAATGCAGGTGCAAAATATGTGGTGCCTGTAGCAGAGCATCACGATGGCTTTGCTATGTACAAAACATCTCTATCAAAGTGGAATGCTGCCGAGATGGGTCCTAAAAGAGATATCATTGGTGAACTGGCTGTGGCTACCCGTAAACAAGGGCTGATTTTCGGATTGAGTTCTCATAGGATTGAACATTGGTGGTTTATGGGCGAAGGCACTAAGATAGACTCCGATGTGAAAGATGCCACATATGCTGATTTTTATGGTCCTGCCAAAGTACATAACCCCTTTGATAAAACGAGCGTAGCCCCAATCATGACACCTGAGTTTATGAATGACTGGTTGCTTAGATGCACTGAATTGGCGGATAAATACAAACCGCAATTATTTTGGTTTGACTGGTGGATTGAACAACCCATCCTGGAATCCTATAGAAAAACGTTTGCATCATTTTACTACAATAAAGGTTTGGAATGGGAAAAAGGTGTTGTGATTAATTATAAAAACGAAACGGCTTTCCCGGAAGGCACTGCCGTATTTGATATGGAACGTGGAAAATTACCTGGGATTCATAAAATGCCCTGGCAAACCGATGATGCCCTCGGAAATAAATCCTGGGGATACGCTGAGGGGAATACCTTCAAAAATGCTCAATACGTAATCACCAACCTTATTGATATTGTTAGCAAGAACGGCAATCTCTTATTAAATGTGGGGCCGCGTGCTAATGGAACCATCACTGATGAAGAAACCCAAACCTTGCTTGGAACAGGGAAATGGCTTCTTACAAATGGTGAAGCGATTTATGGTACCCGTACCTGGAAAACTTTTGGCGAGGGTCCTACACAATCAGCAAGTGGGCAGTTTGTGGATCAGCACAAATCTTTTACTGCACAGGACATACGATTTACTACTAAAGGAGATGTGCTTTATGCATTAACATTAGGCATACCAAATGCTCCTATAAATATTCACTTATTGTCCCTGAAATCAAATAACGGTAAAGTAAGAGCTATAGAATTATTAGGCAGTAGTGAAAAAATTTCATGGTCCCAAAAATCAGGTTCCCTGGTGATTCAAGCCTCTAAAAACTATCCATCAGAAAATGCAGCCGTGTATAAAATAAGCTTTGTGAAATAATTAAATAACAAATGCAATGGAGCATTTAAAGATGGTATTGACATCACAACTTACAAATTGCACAATATGAAAAATTATTTAACCATCCTCCTTTGTGTAGCTTCTCTTCATGCATCGGCGCAACAACCTGCAACAACTGATACTACACGGAGGCGGCAACAGGCACCCATTGGAACTATTACGACTACGAGGGAAACGCCGGTCCACGATCCCGTAATGATAAAGCAGAACAACACCTACTATCTTTTTTGCACCGGGTTTGGGATATCTGTTTATTCTTCCCAGGACATGAAGAGTTGGCGAAAAGAAAAATCCATCTTTTCAAAACCGCCTGAATGGGCAATTAAGGCCATACCTGGTTTCAGAGGCAGCATGTGGGCACCCGATATCAGCTATCACAATGGCAAATATTATTTGTACTATTCTGTTTCTGCGTTTGGGAAAAATACTTCCTGCATTGGTCTTGTTGTAAATAAAACTCTTGATACTGCTGCCGCAGATTATAAATGGGAGGATATGGGTAAGGTAATTCAATCTGTCCCCGGAAGAGATCTCTGGAATGCAATAGATCCGAATTTAATAATGGATGAAAAAAATACTCCCTGGTTGGTGTATGGTTCTTTTTGGGAAGGGATGAAATTGGTAAAATTAAAGGAGGACCTCACAAAAGTAGCAGAACCCGAAATATGGTATACAGTTGCCAGTCGTAAAAGAGATTATATTTTACCTGATAGCGTAGCCGGAGATGCCGCTATCGAAGCTCCTTTTATTTTTAAAAAAGGGAAATTTTTTTACTTGTTTGTTTCGTTTGATTATTGCTGCCGTGGAGAAAAGAGCACTTATAAAATGATGGTTGGCAGAAGTGAAAAAGTGTATGGTCCCTATGTGGACAGGGATGGTGTGCCCATGACCTTAGGCGGTGGTACAACAGTATTGGAAGGCGATAAAAGCTGGCATGGTGTAGGTCACAATGCGGTAGTAAGTTTTGATGGCACGGACTACCTCGTATTTCATGGGTACGATGCAAATGATAATGGGAGATCTAAGCTTAGAATTGAGAAGTTAAACTGGCTCAATGAATGGCCAGCTATGATGAGGATGCCTCAATAACAAATAAATGAATAGACATAATACAAAACTAAGTGAATGCGATAAAACCTTTTTGACTGCATTGGGAGTACAGAAAGTTTCCGCTACGATTTGCTTAATAATATCAATCAACTGTAATATGATAAGAATTTTTTTAAAAGTCAGTATAGGATTTTGTTCTATTACCCTGCTTTTATTATCAAACCTGTTTGCTCAAAATGCCCGGATCAAAATTGATCTTGACAGAACTATTGGAGAAGTAGACAAAAATATATATGGAAATTTTGTTGAGCACCTGGGTCGCTGTGTCTATGGTGGTATTTATGAAGAGGGTTCTCCCCTTTCCGACAAAAAAGGATTCAGAAAAGATGTCATGCAGGCAGTGAAAGATCTGAAAGTTTCCATCATAAGATATCCTGGTGGCAATTTCGTATCTAATTATAACTGGCTTGATGGAGTAGGACCAAAATCAGATCGCGTTCCGCGAATGGAACTGGCATGGGGAACCCTGGAAAGCAATCAATTTGGAACCAACGAATTTATTGAATATGCACGTGCGATAGGTACCGAACCCTATTTTTCTGTAAACATGGGAACCGGAACCATTGAAGAAGCGCGTCGTTGGGTAGAATATTGCAATGTAAAAGAAGGCCCATTTTATGCAGAACTAAGGAAAAAACACGGCTATCCCGAACCGCATAATATAAAATACTGGAGCCTCGGAAATGAAATGGATGGTCCCTGGCAAATGGGTCATATGAATGCGGAAGATTATACTAAAAAAGCCCGTGAAGTTTCAAAACTTATGGTTCGTACATCGCCGGGAATCAAGTTAATTGCTGCTGGCTCTTCTAATTATAGAGAAGGTGCCGACCCGGATCATTGGAATCAGACTATTTTAACTGGGTTGAAGGATGTGATTGATTATATAGCTCTTCATATCTATGTGGGAAATCCGGATAGCAACTATTACAATTTTGTTTCCACTCCTCTTGTATTAGAACAACGTACAAAGATTGTGAAAGGCATGATCAACCAGGTAATGCAAACTGCCAATCGCCCGAATCGCGATCCTATCTATATTGCCTGGGATGAATACAACGTATGGTATAGAGCAAGACGAGGCGCTTCAGCAAGAGGAACCAGAGCATTGGAGGAAAGATACAACCTGGAAGATGCATTGGTTATTGCAGGATTTCTAAACGCTTTTATACGTAATGCGGATATCGTAAAGATGGCAAACATGGCGCAACTCGTAAATGTGATCGCCCCGATTTTTACGAATGAAAAAGGAATGTTTAAACAAACCATCTATTACCCCTTAGAATTATTTGCGAAAAATGCATATGGAATATCACTGGATGTATTGGTAGATTGCAAAACCTATAGCACGGAAAAATTTTTCCTTGGTTTGGGTGAAACCACAACTCAACAAAGCAAAGTTCCTTACCTGGATGTATCTGCAACTTATAAAGATGGAGAATTGACTCTCTGCGTTATTAATCGCCATAAGGAAGAAACGATTACTACCGATATTATTTCTCAGAATGGAAATTTCTCGGGTGCTTTCACGATCCAGGAAGTTAATGGTCCTGATATTAAATCCATCAATGATTTCAATAAAGAGACTGTAAAAACGATTGTGAAATCAGCAGTAACTGCAAACGGTATGAAAATTACTTATTCTTTTGCCCCCCATTCATTAACTATAATAAAAGGCAGGTTGCAAAAATAATCACGAATTGTTATAAATATTTAAACAGAAACATTCTGTTTTTTCCATTTCTGCGCAATGTGAATAGCAGTTTCTATCATATAAGGTTTCCATTTTTCAATCCCCCATTCTGAATTCGCCAGAGAGGAATTATTCAACGATTGCATGGCATCAGCAAAACTGGGCGCTGATTCAAGGATAGATGAAAGTTCTAATTGCTGTTCATGTAGCAAATCATCTTCAATAACAGTTCCAGGATTAATAGATTGTAAGGGTAAGAAAGAATTCATGGTATCAAATAAATTCAAATCTTCCTTATTCATTACAATATCCTGCATTTTTAAAAAATCATTATAAAAAGATTTCCTGCTTTCATTGGTTGTCAACCCATTTCCAAGCTGTTCTAATACAACATATTTCAGATTAGGACATTTTGCAATAGTGTTTTCCAGTAATACAAAAACTTCATCGGGAACTGAATCATCATGGGTATCTCTTCTTATACTTCTATCTGGATCGATAAAAGAATGATCCCAGCTACCACCGGAAATATGTATTTCTCTAACCTTCTCTAAAGGATATAATAAAATGAGTTCATCATAGGAAATTGAGAAATTATGAATTTGACAGTAGAGATTGTGTAGATCTAAGATTAGAAAACCATTTACAGGCTCCAGGAGTTCTTCCAGAAAATTCCCATGGCGTTTTACCTCATCCAGGGCATAGGAAAAAGCAAGGTTTTCAAGACCGACCGGGCATCTGCAGGCATCCTGAATTCTTTTCAACCTGTCTCTCCCAATATCAAGGGTACGTGCAGTATATGGGATAGTAAGCGGTGCTCCGGAATGAAAATCTTTACCGGTCATAAAGCCAAAATGCTCTGAGATATGATCGAAGTGAAATTCAACACAGGCTTGTCTCAGGTGCTTTAGCCAATCGATGTGTCCGGATGACCATTTGCCGGAAAAAAGAGAGAAAAAAACACCATGCCCTATAAGCCTTTCTTGCTGCCCAAACGCCCGTAACAATTCAAAAAACCAGGAAGGAATTTCTGTAAAATTGAAGAGTGTATCAAAGGACCATTCTATAGCTTCTACTTTAGACTCTTCCAGTAGGGGCAAAGACGCTGAAATAATATTGGCATCTAAATTACAAGCAACAGAAGATAATATTTTCGGCAACTTCTATGGAGTTAAATCTGTTTAACGGATTAACCCATCCCGCAGGCAGGACATGATTCAGGCGAATACTTGTTGACTTCCTTTTCTTTAGCTTCCTTCTTTATCTTTTCATCGCATATTTCTTTGTCTTTAGTACAGGAACTTGCGGTTTGCATGGTAATGCCAATAAGAATTGCACTCAGTAAAGATTTTGACAGTTTCATTTTATTTATTTTTTACGATCAAATTAGCTGTTCTCATCTTGACAATCGAACACAGAAAAACGTTGTACGGACAAAGCAAAATTGTTATTTGCCTGGTTTGATCCAATTCTAGTTCCCTAAGGGCAATATCCATCATGAGGAGGGAATCGTTCCCGGAGACTATTTAAAGAAAAGAAATTGAATGTAAGAATATCATTTTGCCTGGCGAAAAAATGTTAACTGTTGCGTAATGCTTACCGGAACAGGAACCCCGTTTACCGTTTGTGGCTCCCATTTTGGCATATTTTTTATCACCCGGATAACTTCTTTGTCGAAATCACTACCACCTGGTTGTGTTATTTCAATGGCCCCAGGAGTACCATCTGTTCCAATTAAAAATTTTGCAACAACAATTTTTTTCTCTCCAAAAGCAAGTTTACCCTCAGGGCTGACAATATTGTTATTAAAATATTTAAGTAATGCATTCTGTCCTCCGGGAAAGTTTGCCGGCTTTTTCTTTTCAGGAGTAGCAGATGCGTAGGGTACAGATTCAGTATTAGTAACAACCTGAGTAACCTGCCCGTTGGGATCATAAACTTTCACTAACTCCTCCGCTATTTCACTTATTTGATTTTTATTATGTATTGCTATTTGCGGTTTACCATTGTATAATTCAATTTTTCCGGTTACGCTGATGGCTTTATTTATATAATATGTTTCAGGAGTATTACTGAAATATGCCCTGTTTTTGTTTTCAATAACAAGGGTAAGAAGTTGATCAGGGTAAGCTGCGCCCATATTCAGGAGCGTTGGAGAATTCGGTGAAGTAGAAATCAATTTACTGGTTAATACTTTTCCATATACAGTAACACTATCCCCAACAAAGTTTTGAACTTCAGACAGGCTAATGGGGGATTTCAGGGTGATTTGAGTTCTGCTTCGAATAAATATGTGTGGCATATTATTATAAAGCTGAACAATACCATTTATACAAACATCTTTTTTATTGTAAAGACTTTCGGGTGCATTAAAGAAGTTTTTCCTGTCCTCTTCCCAAATTATGATGTTTAATAACTGACCGGAATAACTGTCGTTAACATCCAGAAGGGTGGGTTTATTTGGAGATGATTCGAAGTATCGTGTGCTATAAACTTTGCTACAGAACCATACGCTATCCCCTATGTGTTTTGAAATATCTGTAATATTTATCTGCCGCAGGGGATTAATGATTTTTGCTTTTTTCAATTCTGCCAGGAAGAGGGCACTTGATCTTTTTAACTTAAGTGCATTTTCAGGTGATACCTTTAAATCTTTATAATCGGCCAATCCGTATTTCCTGATCCCAACGAGGTCATTTTCACTCAAGGTTTTTATATCGGAGACCTTAATAAAATAAGTGTGCTTATAAGTGCTATGAAAGGTCGAGGACAGCACCTCAAAAGTTTGTAAAGCCGTTGACTTTACCATAACAGTGCTGTCATTGGAAAAAAGAAAAATCATTTCCTGGCCTTCATCAACAGCAGAATTGCCCCATCCATATCCACTCACTTCAAGATATAGTCCTGATCCCAATGCATTAAATGTGAGAAATACTTTTGCATTATCGGATGATAAAACAGGAAGCGGTTCAGACTCTATACGGTTTTGCTTGATAAATCTATCGTACTCATTCACCTTAATTTTTTGAGCAAAATTTAAAGCAGGAGTCAAAATTAAAAAGATGAAAAAAGGTTTCATACTAAATTATTTAGGTTGTGGATATTTCTATCCTCGATCAGCATTTCAAGAGTTTAAGGGTACACAATTTCATAAAGAATTTATGCCTTGCTCACCCTTGACGTTTCTTAACAGTTTTTGATCTGGCATTCATACACTAAAGCCGGATAGTTTTAAGTCCGACTCAATATTAGGAGGATTATGGATGATAAGGATCTTTAATAACCTGGATGGAATTAAGGATAGACCTTAATTGATTTTTCAGATGACCTATACACTTTGAACCGGAGGTGGGATATGGATTTCAAAAAGGAAAATCAACACCAATATTACAAAATTAGCTGCATAAAGGCTCCGAAGATCAAAGAAATTTGAGGTGTCGCTTAAAGTTGAGTCAGAACCCTTCAATAGAGCGGATGGGAAATCTAAATGAAAAGAATCCAGTTTGACCACTCAAACGTATTAAGATTTTTGTAGAAACAAATTCGCAACAATTCATTCATTTATAATTATAAGGATTTATGTCGCATATCTGTTTAACTAACTACCTGCTTTTTTTGATATTTCTTCAATGCTTACATTTTTTTTCAGAGGCACAAAATTCTAATCAAAAATGTAAAATTTATAATCATGAAATCAAGATTTTACAATCACGCAGATGGAATCAGGAAGAGCCTTAAATGGTTGAGCCTGGTTACTTTATTGATCTTTACTTTCTCATCGTGCGAGAAAAACACAGATCTTAATAACCAATACAAACAGATTCGTCCAACGAAACCAAAACCTTCCTGGGCACCTACCATTACTCCTCAGATGCTGGCTGTGATAGAAACACTTGATACCATTAGCCCAATACCCTTGTTTACCTTAACCCCCCAGGAAGCACGGAAGCAGCCTACTCCGGGCGATGCTGCGATGCGGGTAATGAATAATTATAATATTCCAGCTCCTCCTTCTAATGTGGATACCATGGGTAGGGATATTCCAGCTGATAAAGGCCAAATACATTTACGGATATACACACCTAAAAGCGGTAAAAGTATTTATCCCGTAATTGTTTATTACCATGGTGGTGGTTGGGTGATTGCTACGATAGATACTTATAATGCTTCCGCACAGGCGCTTTCCGAACAGTCTGACGCAATTGTAATTTCTGTGGAGTACCGCAGAGGCCCTGAATTCAAATTCCCAACAGCCCACCAGGATTCTTATACCGCATACAAATGGGCGCTCCAAAATGCAAGTACAATCAAAGGCGATTCCACACGTATCGCCCTCGCCGGTGAAAGTGCGGGGGGAAACCTTGCTATCGCCGTAAGCATGATGGCAAGGGATAATGGCATCCGTAAGCCTGTTCATCAACTTGCTGTTTATCCAATTGCCAATAATGATTTCAATACCCCATCTTATATTAAATATGCAAATGCAAAACCGTTGAATAAACCTTTGATGCAATGGTTTTTTATGCATTATCTTAATAATCCTTCTGAAGGTGATCATCCGTGGATTTCTCTCGTAGATGCAAATCTTAGCGGTCTTCCACCAACTACCATAATTGCAGCAGAAATTGATCCTTTACTCAGTGAAGGTAAATTACTGGCTGATAAATTAAGGAGTGCAAACATCCCGGTTACCTATCAACTTTATATTGGTGTTACTCATGAGTTTTTTGGAATGGCTCAAGTGATACCTGAAGCAAAAAAAGCACAGGCGCTTGCTGCTAAAGAATTAAGAAAAGCATTTGGAAATTGAGGTGCACTCTCATGAAGTGGCTTTATCTTTCACGAGGGGGTATTGGCATTCATAATCTTGATTTTCTGACGGCGTTAAATAGCCATTATTATTATACTTACTACTTACGAGCTGAACAATTATATATTCATAAGGCACAAGGATTGCAATACGTTTGATTTTAAACTTAAATCAATTGAAATGAAAAAGGTAACAAAACCACTTGCAGTACTTGCACTATCAGTTTTCTTAGGATCAGTGAATCCTGTTGTTGCACAATCAGCGGATACCCCAACAACCACGAACCAGAATGTTGAAGACGATGACAACGATGACAATGGAAAGTATGGACTTGCCGGTCTGTTAGGCTTGCTTGGACTTTTAGGACTTAGAAAAAAAGATGGAGATGACAAAAGGTATACTACCACAACTCCAAACCGTTAATAATAGATTCGGTGACTAAACAACAAAGCTCTTCCAATCATTATAATTGTAAAGAAGAGCTTTTGTTCTTTAGTTCTATTTCTATATTATTTTAAGATTGTAAAGTAAAGCCACCCTTGTTGCTTCTATTCGGTTAGCTTGTTGCTTCTTTTCGGTTAGTAAGAGGTTACAAGCCATAATTTCACTCCAATCCGCATTAAATTTCTTCTAAATTTCCACTTCCAGAACTCAGTGGCTACGCTGCTGCCCCATATTTCATGAGTTACTGTGTAACCTGGCATACTTCAAAAACAACTTGAGGCGGAAAGAGGAACTTTTCAATGATCGTATCAGGGAATGATAATTGAAAGGTTATTATTTCAAGCAAAAATGATAATCATGAGCGATCTTGTAGATAAAAACACTGAAATAAAAGTTAGAAAAATGGATGTTTTTTACATAATTCTAATTATAGCCAGCCTAACATTTAATATTATTCAGTATGTACAGGTATGCAAAATAAACAACCTGGTTAAAGATGTAAAAGAAACCCAAATAGAAATGCTTTCTAGAACTCCATAATCAAAGGGTTAGTTAATAGGTTCCAATATATTTTATTCTAACGAAGACTTTAGCACCTGGTTTTTGTGCTAGGAGGCCTCAGAGTATTTCACTCATCATGGAGCAAAATAGCTTACATAAACAATTCTCGAAGATGGATAATTATTATATGAATCTGCTATCTTCACCCAATGCCCGACACAACAATACTGTATCGACCCGTTAATCTAAAAGAACTTGACTTTATCAGGCAATCCGGATGGAAGGGTTTTCCTGCACGGTTAAAAGAACATCGTTTATTTTATGCTGATATCAATGATGCTTATTCAGTACAGATTTCAAATGAATGGAATATTCCGGCCTATGATGTTGTTTATATAACCCGCTTTAAAGTTAATAGTGAATTTATCAGTAACTACAAGGCCGAAAACGCGGTGTCCAATATTCACAATGAAATACGGATTCCGCCAGATGACCTGGACGCATTTAACAAACATATAGTCGGTTTGATTGAAGTAATTGGTAGTATTAATAGCCAGTAAGTCTAATGTAAGAATCACGATTTACGAAGTACGATGTTAAAATGTAAAATATGTTTTGCCGGTAAATGTGTGAATCCTATAACTTATACTTAGAATAGTGTAACGTTTATTATTAAAAAGTGGCACAGTTTTGTAGGTTAAGACCAAAAAGAAATATGAAACAGAATAATCAAAAGCAATATGCAGGCGTATGGCTGGATAACCAGCAGGCAATTATCATCACCAATGATTTAGGCAATGATAATGGTGATTATACCATACATGAAAAAGTAAAATCAAATGGAAATCATAGCGGAGGAAATGAGCATTCCATGAATAACGCTAAGCAATCTGATAGTCTAAAATATTTTAAATCCCTTTCAACTCTATTAGAACCCTATGATGAGATATTAATTTTCGGGCCGGGAAAATCGCAGGAACAATTTCAAAACCACCTGCAGGAAAATGCGCAATTTAAAAGCAAGAAAATTACCATTGATAGTGCTAATCAGCTTACCGATCCTCAAATGATTGCAAAGGTTCGGGAATTTTTTAAATCCCGGCAATCATAGTTTTATCTATCTGACCAACAACATCCCGTTACTACTGAATCAAAATGAAACTCTGGATTTTTTCCAGCCTAAGAACAAACAACTACAGGGAGAATAAAATTCCTTGATTGTCTTCTCATCAAATTAGTGTAGTGATGAAAATTTGGTATTTCATCACTACACTTACATTAAATTCGCAAGGAATTATACTGCTGAAGAATTATTTGGATGTTTACAATAAGTCCAGTAATTAACAATCGTGGTCAGAAAATTCTTAATCTCAGCATAAGTATCAGGCTTTATAAAAAATCCCTGAACCGTTAATTCATACGCTATATCAACTGTATTGGAATTTGCATTCGTTGAAAAGAAAATAAATGGAATAGATTTCTTTCTTAATTTTTCATCCTGAATTATCATTAACCTGAATTCAATACCATTCAATTTGGGTAAATTGATATCACACATTATCAGAAAAGGCTGATCCTTTGTTTTTTGCAAATAGTTCCATGCGTCACTACTATTTTTAAATAAAATGGTTTGTGATACACCTATCGATTGTAAAATTTCTATTATGATCTCCTGATCGTCTGGATCATCTTCAATAATAATAAGGGGTCCCTGATTTAACTTCATCATTTTTTAAATCGAGTTTTGGAATGCGAATCTATGTACAATCATTATTCTTCATTCAAGTATTAATGGGCATAAGGGTAATCACTTAGATGGTACTGCAACACCAAAATGTGGTTTTTGTGAGGGCTGGAGTATCAGCAACGTAGGTTAACTGGTCGTTTCACTTCAGACAGATCGATATTCCCGGGGTGACTGCAGCTATTACCTGGCGATTGCTCAATCCAATATGAGATAACAGGGCTAATTTTGAATGAACTGAAATACCTGGCAAGGTACCAAATGCAGTGGCAGCACTGCCTGTAAGAAATGTTGAATTCTTTGACGCAAATAAACTGTCCATAGAAAAAAGTACCGGAGCAATTTTCTCTCGAAAAAGAGAAGTATTTATTTTGAATGATAAGTTGAAAAAATATTTTTTACCTGATTGGATTCTTGAGTATTGGGCCTTCAACCTTGATCCGGAATTCGAGAACCCTATTGCTTTAAACATGGCGTTCCAGTATTCCCATTCTATGGGCGTGCTATGAATGTAAGAAGTTTTGTAAATGCCAGCAATAGTCTTTTATGGCTATTAGATTCCAGGCTGATTAATCTATATGGAATTAAAACCTTGCCGTAAGAATGGTAAGGACGAAAAAGACTTAAGTTCAACTATCTGTATTTTAGGTTACTTTATTTTTAATTTCCGGATATTCCCTAAATAATCTGTTATTTCTACCTCCAGAATATTTTCACTGATGTTTAAGAATCTGCCTGATTGTGACAAAAATGTTGCCCCATTATTCATCTCCCTCTTTTGTTTGATACCATTTTGATAGGTTATCATAGCGCTTGCATCTGAAGGATCTAATTTTATACATTTGACGTTTCTTTTTAGTTCAAAGATTTTCATAGCATTCCTGTTTTGGCTTGCCACTACTAAACACTTTCCTGATTGGCTTCTTAATTTAACCAGAGCTTTAGCATTTCCAGGAACATACCAGCCACTTTGTAAAATAGACAAGGGCAAAAATCCACCTTTCCCATCTCCTTTTAGCATCAAACCATTGCAGGCATCATAACGGCCAACTGAAACCTCCGTTCCATAATCGTTACCAATAGCCAGAATATCAAGTTTGCCATCTTCGTCAAAATCTTCTGCAATCATTCCATTAAGATTAGAAAACTGTGCGAAGGGCGGTAAGGCTGTGATTTCAAACCCCACGTCACCATTGTTTCTGATTAAAGCATTTTTAAAAAAATTTGCCTGAAGTTTTAATGCACCTTTTAGTTGTTCCTGTGTAAAAAGTTTGGAGAATGGTGCTTCAGCAAAGGCTTTGTACGTTAAAAATTGTTTTTTTATGAAAGGCATCTGATCCACTACATCATCACGGGTATGGGTAGTATATTCTCTTAATACGCCTTCCTTATCTTTTATAAACTTAGTGGGGATACACTCCAGCACTCCATTATTATCAAAGTCTTTCGAATAAATTGAAATAGGAAACTCTTTGCTTCCCTGATAAAATGAATTTTCTCCCAGGTTGCCGGCTATATAATCCATATCTCCGTCATTGTCAAAATCTCCGGGCAAAATGCTGTTCCACCACCCCGTATTGCCTGCTAAACCAGTAGAAGAAGTAATATCTTCAAAAACTCCTTTGGTATTTTTCAGAAATTTTAATGACATCCACTCACCGGCAAGTATCAAATCCTGCCAGCCGTCATTGTTGAAATCTGACCATACGGCATCGCATAATAAGCCTAAATTAGATAAGCAACCTGCAATCGATAAACTCACGTCGGTGAATTTGATAATTCCTTTTCCTGAATCATTCCTATAAATATAACTGGATACCGCTTTGGGATAATTTTCTGGTTCTACGCGGCCACCTATGAAAAGATCAAGGTCTCCATCTTTATCATAATCTGCAGATCGCACGCAGGACTTACTGGTAACATTTGCAGGTAAGGCTAATGAATCCACAATAAATTGACCTTTGCCGTTGTTAATATATAATCTATCCTGGTATGAACCTGCGTGTGGCTGATTTTCATATCCTCCGCTTGCTGTGTAAAGGTCAATGTCTCCATCCCCTTCTACATCGAACAAAAGAATTCCCATCTCTTCCCAATTCTTGTTGCCAGGCCGACTGTCCGGCAATAATGATTTTTGTAAAAATGCCCCATCATTTTGCTGCAAGAAAATTACAGGACTGTTTCCCATAGAAGCACCCGTAATAATATCATCAAGCCCATTGCCATCGATATCTCCAACAGCAAGTGATGGGCCGTATTCTGAAAGCTTATGCGGAAGCAATTTTTGAATATTAAAATCAATAAAATCCTTTTCGGGATGCAGGTAATTAATATTTAATGACCCAGTTACATCGGTGAATAAAGTATTTGCTGCGATCTGCGAATTGAACCAGTTATAGGTTTCATGGGCATTTGTGATGCTGATCTCTATTGTTTTGTCAACAGTTACATGAATTAATTTTTGCTTTTGATTATTTGGCCATTTTACAAGTATCGAATCAATAAGTGTAATATCACCTAAGCCGAAATGAGGGTTTAATTGAACAGTGGATAAATAACCTCTATAAGGTGTTTGTTCATACACCTGTAGTTTATTATTATAAAAAATTTCAATCCATGCACCAACACCATTCCTGTTTAATGAATCCCCAATAAGTTTTATTTGAATAAAATGATTATTCCTGTTTTCATTTTTACCTCTTACTTTATTTTCAAACAGTAATCCTTCATCATTTATATTGTTTACTACAAAATCCATGTCGCCATCATTATCAAGGTCAACATATGCCGCACCATTAGAAAAGGTTGGGATTGAAAGACCCCACTCGGAAGTAACATTGTTAAAAGTAAGATCACCATTGTTGCGGAAAGCATAGTTATGCAATTTGACTTCAGGAATCTGATCCAGCAGCATTTCCTTTGATGCAAGCTGATCAGCCATTTTCCTAAAAGCAACGAAATCCCGATCTGTGATATCCTTAGGATATCCATTTGATATGATGATATCACGGTAACCATCATTGTCAAAATCTGTTACCAGAGGCGCCCAGCTCCAATCTGTTTCTGCAATACCGGCATAAAAACCAATATCACTGAACACAGGATCGCCAATAGAATCCTGCTGGTTTACCCTTGGGCCCTGGTTCAACTGTAATACATTTCTTACATATTGATACTGGTATCCATACAGGTCGAAATTCTGATAAATCTGGTAATTATTTCCCATCATCATGGTCTTCTTCCTGTAATTGTCCTCTGGATTCATATCCAGTTCAATGACATCCTGCAAGCCGTCGTTATTAATGTCTATAATATCCTGACCCATCGAATTGGCAGATGTGTGTTTAAAATAATCCTGCGCTTTATTAGTAAAACTGCCATCATGATTATTGATATAAAGAATATTGTCGGCCATAAAATCATTCGCAACATAGATATCTTTCCACCCGTCTTTATTTATATCAGTAATACTTGCAGAATGTCCAAATCCTTCTATTGTTATTCCTGCTTCTCGTGATACATTAACAAACCAGGGATGCTTCAGGCTATCGTTCCTGTCATTCCGGTATAATCTGCCGGTACTGGGGTATTCATTATTTCGGTAAGCCGTTCTGAATACATTTGGATTTTCCTCTTTTGGAATAACATTCACCACTAAATACATATCCAGATCAAGATCATTATCGAAATCAAAAAATGCAGCCATGGTAGAATGAGTAGTATCGTTGAGTCCATATTCTGATGCTAATTCTTTGAAATGAGGTTCTCCTTTTTCATTTATTCCCTGATTAATATATAACAGGTTTTGCCGCTTGCTCGGATCATCCAGGATAGTACAACATACATACATATCCAACCATCCGTCGTTGTTTATATCAACGATTGCAACACCTCTTGACCATCTTTGTTCACCTCCGACATTGGCCTTAGTTGTAATATCATCAAATTTTAAATTTCCCTTATTTAAATAAAGTTTATTGGATACGGTATTGCCGGTAAAATATATGTCCTGTAGCCCGTCATTATTAAAATCTCCAATACCTACTCCGCCCCCATTGTAAATATTAACCAGGTCCAATGGATTGATGGAATCATTTTCTATAATCTGATTATTAAAATGAATACCTGAATGAGAAGACGGTACTATTTCAAATAAAGTTTTTTTGTTGGTGCAACCAAACAGCATGAATAATTGAATAATGGCAATCATGCACCCGAATAAAAATTTTAGATGAAACATAAATAATGAGAAATAAAAGACGTAAAAAAGGTAGGGTACGAGCCCCTACCTAACCAAAACTGCCTATGAAAACGAAGGTAATTAAATAATTTTGAGCCATCTGGTGGTCACCCGTTGTGCTATATGAGAATATAACAATAAATATATCCTACACAAACAATTCAAGTAAGTCAGTTGATTGCTGCCTCCTAACTAATTATACCCTGGGTTTTGTTTTAGAACTATTTTCCCAGAGGCATTCTCAGCATCAATCTGACTTTGAGGAATAGGATAAAATTCATTTACCCCCTTGGTGAATTGAGCCGTAGGATTAACATAAAAAAATGATTTCTTTAATTTTTCTACAGCCTGGTAGCCATTCAAGATATTCGCCATGGATCCTGTACCATTGTCCCATCGTGATAGATCAAAAAAACGGTGGCCTTCCATTGCCAACTCTAATCTTCTTTCAAACTGAACAGCTTTACGGGCATAGTCTTTGCCGCCTGCAGTAAAGTTTCCTGCTGGATAAAGACCGATTTTATAATTATCTGCAGGTGTTGTTTGAGGAGTATATTTTGAACTAGTGGCGTTATAGGTAGCATTTTTATATACCCAACCCGTTGGGTCGGCGGCCCTGCTGCGAACCTGGTTAACGTATTGTTGTGCTTTATCTAAAGTACCAATTTCAACTTCGCATTCAGCAGCCCATAATATGACATCAGCAAAGCGTATGAATGTATAGTTGTTGGCATTTATCTGAGTGGCTCCCCAAAAGCTCGTTTCATTGGATGAAAAGGTACCAAACTGGCTTTTAGCATATACATTTTTTCTTGGACTGAATACACCATTCACCGATGGGTCGCGTATCCATGCAATGCTTTGTGGCCCCCAATCTAAATAAGGAAGTCCTGGACGCCCCATAGTAAGATCAACCCGTGGATCCAAAGTCCCAATATAAATATTAGTAGAATCGCTTACTCCCGTGCCATTATTCCAGGTATCCAGTAATGGTAAGCCAGTCACAGGATCGGTTTTATAGGCATTGGCCAGGTTGTAAGAAGGATTATTAAATCCGCAGCAACCTCCCGGTGCACCAGGGCCGTTGGGAAAATTTAATACATCACCAAAATTACCGTTCAATTCTGAACCATCATTTACTGAGGTTTGAAAGGCAAATACAGATTCGGGCCCATTCTTAGTTTGAGCATTGAAGTTATCCTGAAAATTAACCAGTGTATATTTAGCACCTGACGCAGTAACTCCGTTGGCAATTAAACTTTCAAGTAATGGCTTTGCCAGTGCATATTTATCCTGGAACATATAAGCCTTAGCCAGATAAGCCGTAGCAGCCCATTTATTTGCACGCCCTTTTTGTGGTTGCGTAGGTGGCAAATTATCTATTGCAAATTGGAAATCAGCTTCAATTTGGGGCCAGATATTAATATAATTTCCAGAGGCATCAATATTAGGTACGTTGTAGTTATTATCAGCATACGTAATGGTCTCATCAACATAAATGGGATTGTTCCACATTTTTTTGGCGTCTAAATGATAATGCCCCCGTAAGAAGCGGGATTCAGCCTCCATGACTTTCGCTTCTGCCGCAGAGATATCAGTGGCTTTGGGCAACAGTCTTATTACATCATTAGCTCGTTGAATACCACCATAAAGAATTTGCCATTTAATGGTCATATAGGAAGATGTAGAAGTAGATTTTGACCATGTTGCCAACAATACCATCGGTGGCTGGTCACTGGGAGTTGATCCTTTGTAAGAATCATCAGCAACGATACTTCCATATACCCAATTAGAACCGGCAGACCCGTAGGTAAATCCGGTAACATTGGTACCACCAAGACTTAACCCCGTTTGGCCATCTAAAAATGAATAAGCACCTATCAGCAGAGCCTGAATTCCTGCCTTATTCGCTACACTACTCTCGGTTAATTGGCCCAGTGGTTTTTTATCTAAAAAGCTTTTGCTGCATGCATAAGCGATAAGTGTTATGCCGAGGCAACCAATTATTATTAATTTATGTTGTTTCATATTGTTTCTTCTCTTTTTTGAAAATATAAAATGCCTCAAATCAGAATGAAAGATTTACACCTACTGTATATGCTTTTTGATTAGCAGGATAAGCTCCACCATCATTCCCGAAATTTGTGCTTGTAAGTACAGGCCCCGATAATTCAGGATCAAGACCCGTGTATTTGGTTAGAGTGAAAAGATTCAATGCCTGCACGTATATTCTGAACTTGGTAATTCCAAATCGTTTTATCGTGTTACCGGCAAGGTTATAACCCAATGTCAGTGCCTTACATCGCAGAAAAGAACCATCTTCCAGGTAATAAGAATTGAATTGAGTTGTGTTACTAAAATTTGCGGACCGTTCCAGCTTGGGTACTTTAGCATTTGGTCGATCGGGAGTCCATGAATTATAGACTGCATCTTTGCTAATAGCTACATCAAATACCTGTGGAAAATCTATAGAAGCACGAACATTATTAATTACATCATTCCCTACTGAAGCATACACAAACATATACAGGTCGAGATTTTTATAATTAACCCCTAGATTCAAACCACCAGTAAAATCAGGATTGGGATCGCCGAAATGTGTTCTGTCTTGTGCATTGATAACTTTATCACCATTGACATCAGCAAACTTATGCCTTCCAGGCGCGGCAGCTTCCTGGGTTGGCGAACTGGATACTTCTGCAGCACTTTGAAACAAACCAATTTGTTTGTAACCAAAGAATGCACCAATGGGCTGCCCAGGTTGTAATCTTGAATTGCCATAATCAAAATATAATGTACCTGCGGGAAGGGATATTACTTCATTATTATAAGAAGTAAAGGT
>Ga0136634_10000099_pt1 | contig 42522 bp, 29 predicted proteins | sample AntDrymUQ8332106_2_FD_104654 | JGI IMG/M metagenome (GOLD analysis project Ga0136634, IMG submission 104654) | Polar desert sand microbial communities from Dry Valleys, Antarctica - metaG UQ833 (21.06) | ecosystem: Environmental > Terrestrial > Soil > Desert | place: Antarctica: Dry Valley... | reverse complement strand
AATGAGGTGTTATCCACAAAATGAATGTGGATTGTAAAAAGAAAAAAGTAGCAAAAAAGAAAAAGGTAATAATAGTAGTAATATTAGTTTATAAAAGTCAACATCATTCAGGCATCTACATACATCCAACATCAAATCTCCAACTTCGTACTTCTTACTTATTTCCCCATCATTCCATCAACACTGAACTTACCGGGTCCAAGGAGTAGGATAACTAGAAATCCTACAATGTACAAAGCCGCATGTTCTCCATCGCCGAATATTTCTCCATTATGAGCTTTAAATAATGCTACGCCCATGTCAACTATCAGTGGAATAACGATCAGCCTCGAAAACAAACCAACCATCAAAAATAACGAACAGAAAAATTCAGCGAAAATTACAAGTGCGAGTGTTATACTGCTACCAATGCCCAATAAATTCATGAAGTCTTTCTTATAGGTTGCAAAATGCACCAATTTATCATATCCATGCGGTATCATTAACCCCGCTAAACCAATCCGTAGGATTAACATTGAAATATTAAATGCAGCAGCAGAATATTTAGTTGACAATAACTTTCTCATACAATTGAATTGAAGGGCAAAGAAATCTGTTTTTTGACTTATGCAAAAATTTTCATTTTCTAATGACGGAAAATTTGATGATTGAAATGGAATGATTGCAGAGGACAAATAATATTTATCAGAACGAAATGTTAATCTGGGTACTTATCCACAGGTGTTTGGAACGATGTTTGGTTGAGGATAAAATAATAAGAAACTTTACCACGTTACCACCTCTAAGGACATTGGAATTTGTACTCAGTAAGGATAAGGATCATTATTCGGGATATTCCTGGAACCTTTTCAGTGATGAAAGTTCCCTCTGTCCTTAAAAGTCAATTCAAAACAGATGAAACAAACAACGCTTTTGTTCACACTGATCGCTCTCAGCCTCTTTTCGGCTGCACAACAAACCAGCTTCATAAATGATCCACAAGGCCAGTTTAACCAGGCAAAAGAATATTTTCAAAAGGAGCAGTATAGTCTTGCCTATCCATTGCTCAAAGAACTTCAGTTGCAACAGCGTGAAACCGATCGCAGCAACAAAGCGCTTAATTACCAGGAAGTAAAGTACTATACCATTGTATGTGCCCTTAAGCAAAATGAAGAAACGGCGGTGGCCGTAGCAAAGGAATTCATAGACCTGGAAGACAATGCTTCCCGGGTTCAGATGATGAGTTTTCATCTCGCGGAATATTATTTTAGAAAGCAGGACTATCCGCAGGCGATACCGGCATTTGAGAAAGTAAGTATTGATAATTTAAGCAACAGGGAAATTGCAGACCTTAAGTTTCATTTAGGATATTCTTATTTTACTTCACAGCAATTTGCTGAAGCGAAGCCCATGTTGAATACTATTCGACAGTTGCCAAAGGATCCGAATTACCTGGATGCGAATTATTATTTTGGGTTTCTGGCTTTTTACGATAAGAATTATAAAGATGCTTTGAGTGCATTTACGATTGTAGAGGATCATGAAGTTTATGGAAAAGTAGTACCCTATTATATTGCCAATATTTACTATTCCACCAATCAGAAAGATAAAGCATTGCAATATGCGGAAGCTAAACTCGCTAAAGGGCATCAATATTATGATTTGGAACTACGCCAAATGATTGGTCATGCTTATTACGAGAAAAAACAATTCGATAAAGCCCGTCCCTATTTGGAAGCTTATGTCGCCAAATCAAAAAAAGTAAGTCGCGAAGATCTGTATGAACTTTCATTCAGTTACTACCAGGCAGGAAACTGGAATAAAGCAATTGAAGGATTTAAACAATTAGGTGGAGAGGCTGACTCGCTTGCCCAGAATTCAATGTATCTTTTGGGAGATGCCTATTTAAAAACCGGACAGAAAGCGAATGCACGCAATGCTTTCCTATTTTGTGCTTCTAACAGCAGCAATGCAAGGCAACGGGAAATTTCCATGTATAATTATGCCAAACTTTCTTATGAACTCGGGTACCAGGATGTTGCTCTAACGGAGTTACAAAAATTCTTACAAACCTATCCAAATTCGGAATATAATACAGAAGCTAAGGAACTCCTGGTAGGAGTATTAGCTAATACGAATAATTATAAAGACGCTCTTACCCTGATGGATGGTTTGAAATCTCCTTCACAAAATGCAAAGCAGGTATATCCAAAAATATTATATGGCCGGGCTACTGAATTGATCAATGATGGCATGCTTGTTACCGCTAATGAATTATTGACAAAAGCAGAAAAAGATGCAAATAATCGTTCGGTGCTTCCCTATATCCAATTCTGGAAAGGTGAAATTGCCTATCGGTTAAACAACATTGATGAAGCGATCAGATATTATTTCGAATATCTAAAAACAAATGCGGTAAACGGTGAGGTAAACCCTACAAATGCAAAATATAATTTAGGATATAGTTTTTTGAAAAAAGAAAACTACCGACAGGCCTTGGGATTTTTCGAACAAATTGTAACAACACCACGCATCAATTCCCCTCTTATTGAGCAGGATGCTTATATCCGGATGGCAGATGCATACTTTATGAATCGCGAGTATAGCAAGGCCCTTGCCATGTACAATAAGGTGCTCGACTTTTCGTGGCCTGGCGGCGATTATGCTACTTTTCAAAAAGCTATGGTAGCAGGTGTAAGCAGTGGGAAGGAGAAGATCAACTTCTTAACTTCTATCAGCAGGAAGTACCCCACATCAACCTTAATACCAGATGCGAATCTTGAAATAGCCAATACTTATTTATCCAATGAGCAATTCCGTGAGGCTCTCCCTTTTCTTAAAAACGTAGTGAACGACCCCAATTCTTCTTTAAAGCCTAAGGCTTATTTGAAATTGGGCTTAGCCTATTATAATCTGGAAAATAATAAAGAAGCGATAACTCAGTACACTGCCCTTCTGCAACAATATCCCAATTCGGCTGAAGCAGAAGAAGCTTTAGAGAATGCAAAAACAATTTATGTAGAGGAAGGAAGGACGAGTGAGTATGTAAATTTTGCTCGTACTATGGGTAAGGATATTTCTACAACACAAGAAGACCAGTTAGCATATCAGGAAGCTGAGGTACAATTCAACAATGGTAATTTTCCAGCGGCAGCCAAAAAATTTGAGGATTATCTGAGTCGTTTTCCTGATGGTAAATATTCACTGGATGCCTTGTATTATAAAAGTGAGATCTACCTAAATCAGAAGGACTGGGCGAAAGCAGTTGCGGGATACGAAACCCTGGGCGACAGAGCTCCCCATAAGTTTGGTGAGAAATCTTTATTACAGGCTGCAAGAATCAATTTTTTTGATATCAAAAATTACGTGAAAGCTGAAAAATATTTCAATCGGTTAAAAGACTTTGCCTCGACGCAGGAAAATAAACTGGAAGCAATGCGCGGTCTACTTCGTAGCCAATACCAGTTAGAAAAATGGAATGAGGCTGTAGCCAATGCTAAAGAACTCCTCAATCAAAAAAGTACGGGTACAGATGACAAGGTTTTGGCGAATATGGCCATTGCAAAATCTTATCAGACAGGCAATCAATGTGAGTTGGCTATTACCAATTATAGAACAGTGGTATCATTAAGTAAGTCTGCTTACGGTGCCGAAGCCAGGTATGAGATTGCAAATTGTTTCTTTTCTCAAAATCGTTTTGGAGATGCTGAAAAGGCTGCCTTTGAAGTCATCAGTAAAGCGGGTTCTTATGAAAACTGGGTTACAAGAGCCTATTTATTATTGGGGGATGTGTACTTTAAACAAAAGGATTACTTCAATGCTAAAGCGACTTTCCAGAGTGTAATCGATAACGCAAAAGTAGAAGACCTCCGCCAGGAAGCTGACCGGAAGTTAAAACTCGTTGAGGATGAAGAAAAAAAAGAAAGCAAGGTAGAAGGATAGTTCATGGCTCATGGTAATGAGGGATATTAAAATACCGAATCGATAATGATTAGATGGATCTTTTAAAAGATAATAAACATCAGATGATGAAGAAACAAGTTGAAAAATGTTTTCTTTCTTTAGTAATTATTTTGTTTGCGGCTGTTGCATCTTTCGCTCAGGATACCACGAAGAAAAGAACGATCGATATCACATCCACTTTTAAACCTGTATTGCGTGAAGCTGCTAAGATTAATTTCAACGCGGCCCCACCGGTCGCAGATACTACCAGACCCAGGTTGACATATAATATTCCTGCCCATAATTTATTTTTTACTTATCTGCCTGCCGAATTGAAACCAGTGGCTTTGCAGGCAGATTCGTTGACTGCGTGGCAGTACAACAATTATATTAAAGTTGGAATAGGGAATGTTCATCAGCCATTTCTAAAAGCAGGTTTTAGTTTCGGAGATGGAAAGAATACTTTTTTTAATGTATTTGCCGATCATTACACATCAAAAGGGGATCTGCCATTTCAGAAAAACAGTTTAACAAGTGTTGGCGCCACGGCTACCTATAAAACATTGAATAATCATGAATGGAATGGCGGAATCGGTTTCAGCAGTGATGATTACTTTTTATACGGATATAAACCAGACAGTTTAAAATTTTCTAAAGAACAATTAAAGCAACGTTTCCAGACCATAGAAGGAAGAATTCATTTTAGGAATATTATCCCTACAGAGTTCGGACTTTCCTATAATCCGAGTGTGCGGGTCAGTGTATTTAGTGATAATCATAGTTCAAAGGCTTCTGAAGCAAACACTGTTGTCAATCTTCCAATAGAAAAAACATTTGGAGAAACAGTAGGATTCAAATTAGGATTAACAGCCGATCTTACGAATTACAGGTTGGATAAGGCTTCTCAGAAATCTTCCAGTAACAATTATTATCTGATATCTCCTGCGGTCCTTTTAAAAACGCCGAATGTGTTTTTGCAAGCTGGCGTCACCCCTTCCTGGGAAAGGAAAACGTTTCATATGCTCCCGAACTTCATGGCTGATATTAACACCAATGATCTGCAATTCACCTTGCAATTCGGCTGGATAGGGTATTATAATAAAGGGTCATACCAACGTTTTGCTTCTATAAATCCCTGGCTTGCTCAGCCTGATTCTTTATTAAATACCCGGGTTCAGGAGGGATATGCAGGTTTTAAAGGATCAGTAGGCAATCATTTTAGTTATTCTGCTAAAGTGGGGATTCAACAACATAGAAATATTCCACTTTTTGTAAATGGAGTTGGTGATGGTAAATCTTTTGAAATTATCTATGAACCCAAATTAAATCAATTACAGGTGCATGGCGAAGTTGAATATGCAAGAGGCGAGCAGTTCAGTGCAAAAGCTGGTTTGAATTGGAATCAGTTCAGCAAACTTCAACAAGAAAAAAGAGCCTGGGGGATTCTACCCATAGAGTTCAACGCCACGTTGCGTTGGCAGGTATTAAAAGATCTTTGGATCCGTTCTGATCTTTGGGCCTGGGATGGGGCACAATATAAAAAGAACAATACAAACTATAAAGGCGGTTCTGCCTTTGATCTGAATGCGGGTGCAGAGTTCCGCATTACCAGGAACTTCAATCTGTGGTTGCAGATGAACAATATATTCAATAATAGATACGAACGTTGGAACCAATACCAGGTTTTCGGATTCAATATCCTTGGGGGAATTGTGTATTCGTTTAATCAGAAGAAGAGTGAGGACATAGGAGACAGGTAACAGAATATAGAAGTCAGGAGACACAAGCCTGAAGATAAAAAACTCTCACGATTAATAATTATGAGAGAATAGGTTATCATTCATATTAATTAAATGGGGACAGTCTTAATGCTCTCCTGTATTCTATGTTCCAGATTCCCTCTCACTTTGATTTTTCTTTCTAACCAAAATATTGTTGTTTCGCACATGGTAGCAGCGCTTCATAGTTATCTGGTACAACACAAGAGTCTTAGCATTCCTGGCTTGGGCACAATCTATGTGGAACGAATACCCGCTCAATCTGATTTTGTAAATAAACAGATTATCGCGCCTTCCTACCATTATCGGTTTGACCGTTATTTTGATGCCCCTGATAAAGATTTTTTTACTTACCTGGCTGCACAAAAAGAAATTGCCGATTATGAGGCCATCCGGTGGTACAATGAATGGGCTTATGAATTAAGAAATAAGATACGCACCCAACAGGAGGTGAATTGGGAAAATGTCGGCATTCTTAAAACAGATGGTTCTGGCGAAATCATATTTGAAGCCAAACCAAATTTAGTTTCTTACCTCCAACCAGTGCCCGCTATAAGAGTCATTCGAAACAATGCACAGCATACCATGCTCGTAGGAGATAAGGAAGTGACCAATACAGCGATGACAGATTATCTAAAAGAAGAAACGGTTTATGTTGAAAAAGAATCATGGTGGATTTATGCATTGATACTTACTACCATTGCTGTTGTTTTTATTTTCTTTCATTTTCTGCGCAATGGGGCACATTCAAAATCCTTAAACAATCAGCAAACGATACATGTACCTAAATAGAAAATAGTGATACGTTAACCCGACTACCTACCGATTGCGCAAAGGTTCTAAATAATATGCTGTGAACGAATTAATAACTTATAGCCAATGCCCTTCCTGCTATTCATATCATATAACTCAACATTTAACTGCTTCTGATCATACAGTAACGCATGAATCTTTCGATGTATGGCATTGTAATGATTGTACATTGAGATTTACTCAAAATATACCACAACAATCTTCAATCGGGCGTTATTATCAATCCGAAAATTACATTTCTCATACGGACAACAAAAAAGGTATTGTTAATCGACTATATCGTTTTATTAGGAGTTTTACTGTAAGAAGTAAAAGAAAAATCATAAGCTCGTATACCCATCTTTCAAAAGGAAATTTATTAGATGTGGGTGCAGGAACCGGGGTGTTTGCAGCTTCTATGCAAAAATGGGGCTGGAATGTAACCGCATTAGAGCCTGATGAAGAAGTTCGTAAAAGAGCTGCTGCAATGCATTCTATCCAGGTAGGTGACCCATCAGCATTATTTGAAATGACTGAGAACCATTTTGATGTAATCACGCTGTGGCATGTAATGGAACATGTGCATTCACTACACCAGTATATTAATCAATTAAAGAAGATATTAAAACCAGGTGGTGCCCTTTTTATTGCTGTTCCTAATTATACAAGTTATGATGCAGACAACTACAAACAATTCTGGGCCGCGTATGATGTACCGAGACATTTGTATCATTTTTCACCTGTTGCCATGCAAAAATTAATGCAGCTGCATGGTCTTAAAATAACCAGGATACTACCAATGTGGTTTGATAGTTTCTATGTAAGCATATTAAGCGAGAAATATAAAAATGGGAAAATAAACCTTGTTAAAGGTTTTTGGAATGGAGCCTTGTCGAATGCCCATTCTTTGATGAAAAAAGAAAAAGCAAGTTCCCTGATCTACATCATCTCTAAATAATCGCAGGCCTGATTCAACAGAATTCATTGTAAAGCCTATCAGAGTATTTTGATCTCATAAAGCTTCGGCCATTTTTTACCGGTTACATAGATTTTTTTAGTAGTGCTATCATACGCAACCCCATTAAATTCCTGGGCATCCGGGTATTGATTTTTGATTTGATCAGTCATTTGAGTGAAATCAAATTTTCCAACTACTTTTCCACTGGCAGGATCAATCTTTAGCAAATAGGGAGTCAACCATTGATTTGCATAGAGGTATCCGTTAATTAATTCCAATTCGTTGATATTGGCAATAGGACCATTGTTATCAGAAACCCCTACAACATTGATTACTTTTAAGGACTCGGGATCAAGAAAGTACAGGCTGCTGGTGCCATCACTCATAATTAAATGCTTTCCATCATTTGTTAATCCCCAGCCTTCATCTGCACTGTAGGTAAATTCTTTTAACTTTTTAAACGTTTTTGCATCATACACAAACCCTTTTTTAGTTTTATAAGTCAACTGGTAAATTTTATCATTCAGGAAAGTAATCCCTTCCCCAAACCACTCTGCACCCAAATCAATCTTTTTTTGAATTTTGCCTGTGGGGATTTCAATTTGTCCGATCCATGTTCCATTATTTGAAATGGTAGGAGTTGCACCGGTACTTTCGTAAAGTTGTCCGTTATAAAACGATAAGCCTTCTGTATAAGAAGCTGTATCATGAGGGTATTCATTAACAATGGAGAAGGGAAGAATTGCAGGACTGGATACGACACCATCATTTCCTGTTTCGTCACCCGGCTCCGCCTCACCATTGCACGCAAATAAAAAAAAGCAGAGAATTAATAAGTTGATGAGTTTATTCATAAGTTTTCTTCTGTGAAGTCAAAAATAGCATTCTGTCGATAAGGGAATAGTAAAAAAAAGATAAATTTCTAACCTGTAATTTTGATTTGTGAAATAAATTTGATTGTTTTACAACGCTTATCACCTGAACACCACTCAATTCCCCTCTTCCTGATATAGAGTGGCTCGTTTATAAGTCATACCTGTTATTCCTTTTACCATTCGTTTGCAGTATTCGGCGTTTTAAACCTATTGATGCCCCTTTACTGTTAGTACACTTCCCAATATCTTTCTTGAAAAAGAAAAGCAAATCCGTATGAAATCACTGGTCCGCACCTATGATGTATTAGTCATACAATTAAGAACTTATAATGCGGGGTTATTTATTATTACTACTAAGTATTGTAACAATAAGCACTTGTTTTGCTCAGAAGGAATGTGCTTCGCAGGTTTACTTTCAACATGAAAGTTACGTGAACCCTGCCCTGGTTAAAAAAATCCAGGAGATTGAAACATTCATCAACAATCGTTTATATAATAATGAACCAAGAATGTCTCCTGCCGGGGCTACTGGAAATGGATTCGCAGTAATTAAAATCCCGATCATCGTTCATGTTATATACAATACTGAAGAGCAAAAAATTACAGTAGAACAGGTCCGTTCCCAGATAGAGGTGTTAAACAAAGATTTTAGAAAATTAAATCCTGGGGCTTCAAATCTCCCTGATTACTTTAAGGTATTGGCTGCCGATTGTTTTATTGAATTTAGGTTGGCTACTATTGATCCCTATGGCAAATCAACCACTGGCATTATATGGAAAAAAACAAATACATCTTCCTTTGGGTCGGATGACCGGATCAAATTTTCAACATCCGGGGGAGATGACGCATGGGATGCATCCCAATATTTAAACATCTGGGTGGGTAAGCTTTCTGCCGGTATGGTAGGATATTCCAGTTCCCCAGGTTCTGTTAAGGAAAAAGATGGAATTGTATTAAAGTATACAGCCTTTGGAACAACTGGAACGGTTATACCACCATACAATTTGGGGAGAACTGCAGTTCATGAAATCGGGCATTGGCTGGGTTTAAAACATATCTGGGGCGATCGGTATTGTGGCGATGATTTGATTGCAGATACGCCCCCACAAAAAGGAGCCACGCCAGGTTGCCCTTCGGGTACCCTTACTTCCTGTGATAATTCTTCATCAGGCAGCATGTACATGAACTATATGGATGTAACTCATGACGCCTGTACAAGTATGTTTACCCATGGTCAACGTGATAGAATGAGGGCATTGTTTGAGGATGGAGGGCCACGCCATTCATTTTTATTACCTCATGCCCCTGCAGGTCCTTTGCTACCTGTAGCTATTGAACTTCCAACAGATACGGTAAATGGAAAAATAATTAGCATTTTTCCTAATCCTGCTGCGAGTATGATTACAATAAAGGAAATAGGCAGGAATGACCTTTCTGGAGAGCGAATTACCATCCATAATCACCTGGGCCAAATGGTTATGCAGGCATACTTTACTTCAAAATCTATTAATTTATATATAGGCAGTTTGCAAAGCGGTTTATATTTTATAAGAGTAGGAAAGGATAAAGTGCAAAAATTAATTAAAAGGCCAGTTCATTAACTCATAGCTACAGATCGAACATCATATGTGCCATTTTTTCTCCAATTACCGGTGCAAGGGCAACACCCATCCCACCCATACGAACGGCACAATAAACAGTATCTGAGATTTTTTTCACTATGGGCATTTTTTCTGGGCCCATTCCCATAATACCACTCCACCGGTCTGTTATGAGATACTCTTCGCCGGGGAGAATATAATTGGATAAAAACGCCTCTAATTCCTGTTGGATGTTTTCTGTAACTATCATTTCTGAAGATGTTTCCTCCTCAAAGGCTTTGTTTCTTGCACCCCCAAGTAAAACTCTCTTGCCAAGGTTACGAAAATAATAATAGCCTCCGTCATAATGAAAAGTGCCCTTGAATTTTAAATTTTGAATTTCTGAAGTAACCAGTATCTGACCTCTAGCCGGTACAATGCTTAATTCCGGTAATAATTGCCTGGCAAAGCCATTCGTACAAACCAAAAGTTTGCTGCACGTTAAATGGATTTGCTGATTGGTATACAATACTACATGCTCACCAATTTGCTCATGCGCAGTAATTTCAATTGCATTTAATACAGTAACACCGGCTGCCTGCACCATTTGAAGAAGAGCCTGGCATAATTTGCCTGCATGCAGAAAGCCCTCGAGTTTGTTTTCAATAAGATGAGAAAAATTATGGAAACCAAAAGTCTTTAATTTCCTATCCGATAAGCGGAAGATATTTTTTTTATTGACAACTTTTGCAAGTAACGAATTGAGGTTCCTGATTTTACCATCCAATTCTTTTTTCTGCAGTTTGTTTTGTTCTGTGAGAACTTCATACCCACCACATATTTCAAAATCAATGGCTTTATTTTTAAAAGTCTTTCGGATATTTTCCAATCCAAGCCATCGCATTTCTACCAACTCGAGCATCTTATCTTCACCCATGATCAAAGTATCCTCCAGCAGTTCAGAAGCACTACCAAAGCAGGCAAAGCCGGCATTACGGGTACTTGCTCCAGCGGGAATGATACCTCTGTCAATGATAGCAATGGAGAATTTTGGATATTTTTTTTTCAGATAATACGCGCACCACAGACCAACAAATCCACTGCCTGCGATGATCACATCTTTAGGGGCAAAAAAACTTTCTTTTTCCCAAATCGATACTTGCATGGCGTAAAAATAAAAAAACCGGCTTAAAGCCGGTTTAATATTATCGTTCAATCTATTTTATAAGCGAATGCCTACTGAAGCGCCAAACCGAATGCCGGGCAGGAAGCCATCATACTTCGTATACACTGTTTTTTGATTTTGATTAACGGTTATTTCCATCTTGTCACCAATAAGGGGAATATCTTTTATGGCATCTCGAATTTCCTGCTCCGCTTCATTTGCCTTAACGAAGGTCCAGGGGATATTACTGGCGATATCGGTAGCAGTGGAGTTAAATTTTGCAGAATTGGCTTCGGGACCCAGAAAGAAAAGATCCACAGCAATGCGCTTTGCTATAATAAATTGAACCCCTAACTGTATACCCCCGCCAAAAGCTTCATATTTGGTTATGGTTTTAAATTGAGCTTTTTCTCCGGATAAGTCTCCATCCAGTATCCCCGATGTTTCATGGGCCAGGTATTTGATAAAGGGTTCAAGATATAAACCTGAGCAGGATTTTTTACCAAGATATCTGCGGTACCCTGCAAGAATAGAAAAAGCTTTTGATTCCATTTCGCTTTTTTGGCCGTCGTATTCAATTTGACGATTCACCGAAGCTGGAATTCCAACAACAAATTCTACAGAATTTTTAAAGCTAAAATTATATTCCCCGGCAAAGGTAATTTTACCAGCAGCTAAACTCGCCGGAGCCCATTTCAGAATAACAGCAGGGGGACTTTGAGCAATAAGACCAATAGAGGAAAAAAACAAGCAAAAAATGCAGGCAGCAATTATTTTCATAGTGGATATTTAGGCCGCATTCAAACGTTGCATAAATATCTTCTGGTATTTAGCGGTATAATAATTTAATCAAATACATGTTTATTCATGGTTTGATCGTCCCGATCAGACCATGCAAGGGTTACTATAAATGAATGGCTTCTCCATACGCCACTTCAATGGCATCTTTTATCGCTTCGCTAATTGTTGGATGGGGATGAATACTATTTAAAACTTCGTGGTGAGTAGTTTCAAGTTTGCGGGCCGTAACTGTTTGAGCAATGATTTCTGTTACATTGTAACCTATCATATGCGTTCCTAGCCACTCCCCGTATTTTGCATCGAAGATTACTTTTACGAAACCTTCCGGATGTCCTGCCGCCAGTGCTTTCCCTGAAACGCTTAATGGAAATTTTCCAACCTTCACTTCATATCCTGCATCCTTAGCCTGTTTTTCTGTATATCCTACCGAAGCGATCTCGGGTGAACAATAGGTACAACCTGGAACATTATTGTAATCGATCGGCTCTGGCTGATGCTGATATTTCTTTTCGCCAAATGCGATATTTTCCACACAGATAATCGCTTCTTTAGATGCTACGTGTGCAAGTGCCTGGCCAGGTGCACAATCTCCAATAGCGTAAATACCCGGCACGTTTGTTTGATAAAATTTATCTACTGTTATTTTACCTTTATCGGTTTTGATGCCTGTTGATTCCAGCCCTATTCCTTCAATATTGGCAGAAATACCTACTGCACTCAATATTATATCCGCCTCGAGATTTATTTCTCCATTTTGTGTTTTGACAGTTGCCTTAACCGCGTTCCCCGTAGTATCGGCTTTTATTACTTCACTATTAGTCATTATGTCAATACCATTCTTTTTAAGATGCTTTTCAAGTTCTTTCGAAATATCTTCATCTTCAACCGGAACAATTCTAGGCATAAATTCAACTACCGTAACCTTAGTTCCCATCGTATTATAAAAATAGGCGAATTCAATTCCAATGGCACCGCTTCCTACTACGATCATGGTTTTAGGTTGTTGCGGCAGAACCATGGCCTCCCGATAACCAATTATTTTTTTGCCATCAATAGGGAGGTTGGGCAACTGTCTGCTGCGTGCTCCCGTGGCCACAATAATATGCTTCCCTTCTACGATCTGCGTTTTTCCATCTGCTGCTGCAACTTCTATTTGTCCTTTCGCTTTTAATTTTCCAAATCCCATTATTACATCAATCTTATTTTTTTTCATCAGGAACTGGATGCCCTTACTTTGTTTGTCAGCAACATTTCGGCTACGTTTGATAACTGCTTCAAAATTTTGCTGGCCCGTTGCTTCGATGCCATAATCCTGAGCGTGTTTTATATATTCAAAAACCTGGGCACTTTTCAATAGAGCTTTCGTTGGGATACAACCCCAATTAAGACAGACCCCGCCTAAACTTTCTTTTTCAATGATTGCAGTTTTTAATCCTAATTGTGAAGCTCTGATGGCAGCGACATATCCACCGGGGCCGCTTCCTAAAACTATTACATCGTAAGCCATATAAAAATTTAAAATGATGAATACATTTGCTGTCCGGAGGTCAAAAAAGACCAACAAAAAAGTTTGGCGAAATTACTTCACTGTATTCAAAGAGCCAAAACATCAACTTTTTAGAAACCAGATTGAGGACAGACAATTACATTTGCAACTTTAACTATCTATATGAAGCTTGATATCCTGGCAATAGGAGTACATCCCGATGATGTTGAACTCGGTTGTTCCGGTACTCTACTGAATGAAATTAGAAATGGAAAAATAGCGGGTATTCTGGATCTCACCCAGGGAGAACTTGGAACGAGGGGAAGCATAGAAACCCGTTTTCGAGAGGCAGATGCTGCAGCAAAGATCTTAGGAGTTTCCATGAGGGAAAACCTTAAAATGCGTGATGGTTTTTTTAGTAATGATGAACTTCATCAATTACAGTTAATTCAATTCATCCGAACGCATCAGCCGGACATCATACTGGCAAATGCCCTCCAAGATCGACATCCCGACCATGGCAGGGCGGGCCACCTTATCACCGATGCATGTTTTTTATCGGGCCTGATCAAAATTGAGACAAAAGATAATAATGGCAATTTGCAGGACCGCTGGCGGCCTAAATATGTTTTACATTATTTGCAGGATTGGTATCATGAGCCACAGATCGTTATTGATATCAGCGATGTTTTTGAACAACGAATGAAGAGTATTGAGGCTTATTCTACTCAATTCTACAATGTTGCCACAGCATCCGAAGGGAATCAAACCTATATTTCGTCTCCCGGATTCCTGGATAGCGTTATAGCCCGGGCACGGATGTTAGGAAAGAAAATCGGGGTTAACTATGGGGAAGGTTTTACCAGCGAAAAACAGATTGGATTAAAAAATCTGGATGGACTCATTAAAATTGAAACATAAATCCGAAAGAAACGTTGATATGGTATATTAATTGATCATTTAACATCACGCAACAGCCTTAATTGGCTACATTTGCAAAGATTATAATTTATTAAAAAGTTTTCGATGTCAGTTCCAAAATTTTCCAATGTCCCCCATTCCTTTCATTCAGAATTAAAAAGGAGAATCAGCACCTATTTTGAAGAAGTAGGAACTTCTACTACCGGTAATTATAGCTTGTTTATAAAAGCAGTTATTTTAATGACAAGCTTTGTATTAATCTATATTCATCTTGTATTTTTTACTCCAGCTGCTTTTTGGGCTATTGTAGAGAGTGTAATTTTGGGCGGCGTAGTTGCTGCTATCGGTTTTAATGTAATGCATGATGGTGCTCATGGAAGTTTCAGTAAATATAAATGGGTTAACACCCTGGCTGCTTTATCTCTGAATATATTAGGGGGTAACAGTTTTATGTGGAATGTAAAACACAATGTTATACACCATGCCTACACAAATATTGATGGCTTAGATGATGATATTGACATTCAACCCTGGATGCGAATGAGTTCCACGCAAAAAAAATATCGCCTGCATAAGTATCAACATATATACTTCTGGGGTCTTTATTCTCTGTTATATATCATTTGGATATTTGTGCTGGATTATCAAAAATATTTTAAAGCGAGGGTTGGCAACATGCCCTTAAAGAAAATGTCCATTGGAGATCATATCGAATTTTGGGCATTCAAGTTGTTCCATTTATTTCTCTTTGTTGGCTTGCCTATTTATATGGTAGGGTTCACTTCGTGGATTATCAGCTTCCTGATTTTTACTGTTGTTGCGGGGCTTGTTCTAAGTCTTGTATTTCAATTGGCACATACGGTAGAGCATACCGCTTTTCCGGTTGCTAATGTTGAAACCAATAAACTAGAAGATGAATGGGCTATACATCAGATCAAAACCACCGCTAATTTTGCCACGAATAACAAACTTGTTTCATGGCTTGTGGGGGGATTGAATTTTCAAATTGAACACCATTTATTTCCTAAAATCTCACATATACATTATCCTGCTATCAGTAAGATCATCCGGCAGGCATGCCAGGAATATGGAATCGTTTATATAGAGTATCCAAGGGTAAGATATGCTGTAGCGTCACACGTAGCATTTTTGAGGCAGATGGGGAGAGGATAGATTATTGTACGATGTTAGAGGAACGAAGTTAGAGAGACGATGTATCAGGTAGGCGATGGTAGAATTGGATTTGTTTCTTTTTTCAGAGCAATGCCATGGCTCCTTCAAATACTTTTTCTGCGGGGCCACAGAGCCAGATGTTTTCATAATGATCTTCATCAATCCGATCAAATTCAACGGTTAATTTTCCTCCACGCGTTTGAACTGTCACATCATTGAAACCATTTTCATTGTGATAGCAAACTAATGCAGCAGCGGTAACTCCTGTGCCACAGGAGAAGGTTTCATTTTCCACCCCTCTCTCGTATGTTCTTACAATGATCTCATCTTCTTTTCTTTGTTCAACATAATTAACATTGATCCCCTCTTCGGCGAATGGAGAACTATTTCGGATATCTTTTCCTTTTTTAAAAACGTCATAGTCCAAAACATTTGTAACCATTTTTACATAGTGAGGAGAACCGGTATTAAGAATAAAATCTCCATGAGACGTTTTGACTTCTACTACATTTTTCATTTTAAGACTAACTACTCCATCCAAATCAATTTCTGCTTCATGTTCTCCGTCAACCGCCACAAAACGATACATTTCTTTTCGAATGCCCCGATCACTTGCATATTTTACAAGGCAACGGCCGCCATTTCCGCACATACTGCTTTCCCGGCCATCCGCATTATAATAAATCATTTCAAAATCATACCCATCTTTGAGGTTAAGAAGCATTAAACCATCTGCCCCTATACCAAACCGGCGATCGCATAAAAAATTAACCTGCTTGGTGGTCAGTTCAGAATAAACCTTTTCCCGATTATCAAGAATAATAAAGTCATTGCCTGTACCCTGGTATTTTTCAAATAGAATTTGCATAATATGAACTACGTTATAATTTAAAATCCTCACGGGAATCAATAGTACAATGAGAATATCATTATATCAAAACTATGAAACGTGAAGAAGAATAAGGTGTTTATTTCTATGATTCCAAAATGCTTTAACTATTACTAATTATATCTAACGATTTTATTATAAGTTTTTGTATGGCGGCATTTGCATCCTTTGAGAAATTGCGGTGTACTCTGTTCGCTACAATCACACTTAAGGATAAACAATGATGTCCAAGCATTTTTCCCAGTCCATAGATAGCTGCAGTCTCCATTTCAAAGTTAGTGATCCGGTGTTGCCCAAACGAAAAATCAGTGAGCCGGTCAATGAAGAAGGGATTGCTTAATCCCAGCCTTAAAATTCTGCCCTGTGGGCCATAAAACCCTGGGCATGTTACCGTAATACCATGATGAAAATCTTTCACAAAATGTTTTATAAGGGAGGCCGCGCAGCTATTAATATAAGGATAAGAAATGCTATTGTGTAGTTGGGTTTGTGTAACGAACGAATGGAGCAACTGCTTGGCTTCATCGTTGTGATCATTCCGGTAAAAATTTAGCAAATTATCTATTCCCAATCCATGCGTGGAAGCAAGATAACTATCGACGGGTATATCTTTTTGCAACGATCCTGAAGTACCTATCCGGATGATGCGTAATGTATTTAACTGAGGTTTTATAGTGCGGCTTTTAAAATCGATATTCGTCAAAGCGTCCAGCTCATTTAAAACAATATCAATATTATCAGGACCAATCCCTGTTGAAATAACCGTTAGTCTTTTTTTACCTAAATAACCGGTGTGGGTAACAAATTCGCGGTATTGTCCTTTGTACTCTATGGAATCGAAATGTTTACTGACTTCATTAACCCTGTCGGGGTCACCCACAGTGATGATGGATGAAGCCAGTTCTTCAGGTCGTAAATCCAGATGATAGATAGCACCACGGCGGTTTATAATCAATTCAGATTCGGCAATACGTTGCATTCCAGTCTATGTAATTTGTAATGTACGGTTGAAAAATCTTCATAAAAATATCCTACTTTTGCCACGCCGCAAAAAAGCACTTATCATCCTGTTTAGCAAGTGAGTGTTTGCATTCTGCGCATTAATAATAAGGTCCTGTGGCCGAGTGGCTAGGCAGAGCTCTGCAAAAGCTCCCACAGCGGTTCGAATCCGCTCGGGACCTCAAAGAAAGAATTACTGCTCAGTAATTCTTTCTTATTTTATTCCATTTGTGTTACAATACCTTAACTATAATTTATTTTTAATAGTAACCTATGCCTTCAGTTAAGTATTTTGATCGTGATATTAGCTGGCTTTCATTCAACGAGCGATTATTGATTGAAGCGTCAAAAGAAACTCTTCCCCTTTTAGAACGATTTAATTTTCTTGCAATTTATTCTTCAAACCTCGATGAGTTTTACCGGGTTCGAATACCGGCTTTAATGGCATTGCATAAACTCTACAAAAAGAAAAGCGTTAATAACCAGGTTATCAGTACTCATTCTGATGTATTGGAAAAAGTAAAAGAAATTATAGACGCTCAATTGAATTCATTCGGCACAGAAATTCGGCGCCTGATTCCTCAGTTGAAATTGCATAACATTACTTTAATTTATGCCGAACCGATACCGCAGCAAATACAGGCAGCAGTATCTCATTATTTTTTTTCAGAAGTGCTGGCCTTTATTCAACCTATTGATTTGAATAAAGCAGGAAACTTCTTTCCTGAAAATAACCAGTTATACATCGTAGCAATCAGTAGAAATAACCAACAGAGTGATTTGACCGTGGTGAAAATTCCCACCAAACAATTATCCAGATTTTTTAGTGTGACTGTTGGCGGCCATCAGTACATATGTTTTTTAGATGATATTATTAAAGCAAATATGAGAACCATCTTGCCTGGAGTAACTGTTGATGGCAGTTTCAGTTTTAAAGTTACCAGGGATGCGGAATTAAATTTAGAAGAAATATATGAAGGCGATATCGCAGATAAAATAGAAAAGCAAATTACAAAAAGAGACTATGGATATGCCACACGGCTACTGTTTGAATCTGGTTTTCCAAAAGAAACAGTAGAAGAGTTTGTCAATAAATTGGAATTCGAAAAAGCAATACATACTGAAGGCGGGCCTTATCACAATCTCAAAGACCTCAGCTCTATCCCTATTAGTATCCCTACATTGAAAAATACACCTTGGAAGCCAAAGCTTATGATGCTTGAGGAAGGGTTTTCTTTGTTTGAAAAACTATTGCAATCAGATCTGTTAATTCATACCCCGTATTATTCTTATGATATGGTGCTTAGATTTTTTAATGAAGCTTCCATTGATCCGAAGACAACAGAAATCTATACAACCATGTATAGGGTAGCGAATGATTCCAGTATTTTAAATGCACTGGTTTCGGCTGCCATCAATGGTAAAAAGGTAACGGTACTGGTGGAATTAAAGGCAAGATTTGATGAGGCAAATAACGTGAAATGGTCAAAGAAACTTAAGGCTGCAGGAGTTAAAGTTTTGTATACGGAGACCCAATTAAAAGTTCATGCGAAAGTGGCATTGGTAAAGAAAAATAAATCAGGGGACACCTTTTATTTTGGTTTGCTGGCAACGGGAAATCTTAATGAAATTACGGCACGCATTTATACAGACCATATTCTCATGACCTCGCATACCGAAATGCTGCAGGAAATAGAATCTGTTTTTTCTGTTTTCGACAAAAAAGTAAAATTACATGATAAGCCAGTTTTCAATCATTTGCTGGTTGCGCAATTTAATCTTCGGGATAGGTTTATAGAATTGATTGAAAGAGAAATAACCGCGGCAAAAAAGGGATTGGAGGCACGTATCATCATAAAGCTGAATAATCTCGAAGAAAAAGTTCTGATTAAAAAATTGTATCAAGCTTCCAATGCGGGTGTAAAAATTGATTTGATCGTCCGCAGCATATGCACGTTGATTCCAGGGGTAGTTGGCATGAGTGAGAATATAACTGTCAGAAGGATTGTAGATCGATACCTTGAGCACGGACGCATATTCGTGTTTTACAATACTGGGGAATCCGAAATCTATTTAGGGTCGGCAGATTGGATGAAAAGAAATATTTATAAAAGAATTGAAGTATGTTTCCCCGTTTACGATCAGGTATTGAAGCAGGAAATAATGGCCCTGCTTGAAATTCAGTTAAAAGACAACGTACAGGCGGTTCATCTCGATACTTCATTGCGGAATGTTCCAATAGAAAATGATGATGAAAAAGTACAATCGCAGCAGTCTATTTATCATTATTTGATGTCTAAATAAATTTTATCATGCAATACTAGTGATAGGTATCTTTGAAAACCATTATTGATCACTGAATCAATTTATCAAACCACCAATTATGACAACACGTCGTCAATTTTTAATGAATGCAGGAACTTTGGCACTTGGGTCATCCCTCTTACCATCGTTTAAAGTACCTTTCAAAAAAGTGAAGAATGTCGGGATCCAGTTATATACATTTCGCAAAGAGATGACGGCTGACGCCACAGGCACACTAAAACAACTTGCCTCATTAGGTATTAAACAAATTGAATCAGCAAGAAGTGAGAAAGGAAATTATTACGGATTAAAACCTAAAGAAATACAACAGGTTTGTAATGATTTGGGAATGACCCTTCGCAGCGGGCACGTACACCTGGATCATCAATGGCAACAAACAATGAATGATGCTTCTGAAGCCGGGCAGGAATATCTGATATGTTCTACAATGCCCAGTAACGGACAAAATATAGCTAACTATAAAAAGGTGGCAGAAGCATTTAATAAGGCTGGCGAGGAATGTAAAAAGCAAAACATCAAGTTTGGTTATCACAATCATGAGTATGAATTTGAACAGGAAGGTGGAGAGGTGCTCTATGATGTATTGTTAAGTAATACGGATCCAGGCCTGGTTCATATGGAGTTGGATTTAGGCTGGGTAATTGCAGCCGCAAAAAATCCAATAGATTATTTTAATAAGTATCCCGGCCGGTTCCCTCTCTGGCATTTGAAGGATATGGATATGGCTAAAAAGCAAAGTACAGAATTCGGTAAAGGAAGTCTTGACATCAAACAGATGTTGAAGAATTCAAAAAAATCAGGCATGAAATATTTTTTTGTAGAGCAGGAAGAGTATTCCAAATCACCCCTTGAAAGCATGGAAGAAAACATGAGCTACCTCAAAAAATTGAAATTTTAATTCCTGGATTATTCAATCAGGTCTGCTTTTTTTAATAAAGCGGGATTTTTAAAAATCAATTTCAGAGCAATCTGAAAATAGAAGCAGTTTATTTTATAATGCCGGAACAAGTGTATAATTGGAAATGAGGTGATAATACTATCTGGCTGGACAGGAATGAAACCAACCTGCATATATTATTCAACAATTAATATTCACTAACCAAATATTTCAAGGCAATGCTGAACAAATTAATGATCGTACTATCTGTTTTATTACTCCTGGTTTTTAATTCATACTCTCAAAAATTAAAAAATTATACTCTTGCTTCACCCAATGGAAAAATCACGGTCAACATCGCTGCCGGTGATAATCTTACATGGTCAGTAAAACATGGAGCAGATCCCGTTATACTCCCTTCTGCGATTAATATGCAATTACAAAACGGTGAAATTCTAGGTAAAAATATAAAAATAGTTTCGGCAACAAAACAGTCGCTCAATCAAATCATACATCCGATTGCTTATAAAAAGAAAACCATCTCTGATATATGCAATCAGCTAATTATAACTATAAAAGGGGATTATGGTATTGTAATCCGTGCCTATGATGACGGCGCCGCTTACCGGTTTTTTACGAAAAAGAAGGGCGAAATAATAATTCTCTCTGAGTTATCAGAATATAATTTTTCCAGCGATGATACTGCTTATCTACCTCATGTTAGTGATTTACGTGGAAGTGAAAGATACACCTGCTCATTTGAAGAATTTTATAATGAAGCTCCTCTTTCAAAAATGAACAAGGATACTCTTGGCTATTTACCTTTACTCGTAAAACTTAATGGCAATAAAAAAGCAGTGTTACTGGATGCTGATGTCCAGGATTACCCCGCTACTTTGATTCAATTAAATCCCCAGGTAAATAACAGTCTCAGGTCAACGTACGCTCCCTATCCGCTTGAGGAAGCTTTGGGTGGTTTCAATAGAATAAATTATATGGCCACCAAAAGGGCAGACTATATTGCCAAAACCAGTGGCACAAGGAATTTTCCCTGGCGGGTGATTGTTATCAGTAGTGAGGATAAAGAATTATTGAACAATGACATGGTACAGAAACTGTCGGAGCCTAGTAAAATAAAAAATGCTGACTGGATTAAACCAGGAAAAGTAGCCTGGGATTGGTGGAACGACTGGAATCTTTCTCATGTGGATTTCAAAGCCGGTATTAATAACCCTACATATAAATATTATATAGATTTTGCATCGGCAAATCGCATCGAATACATTGTACTTGATGAAGGATGGAGTGATAACTGGGATCTGAACAAATTAAAACCTCAGATTGAATTAGTAGAGTTGATCCAATACGGTAAACAAAAAAATGTGGGAGTTATTCTGTGGAGTACCTGGTATGCATTATCAAGAGACATTGAAGGATTGTGTAAAAAATATTCGGAAATGGGTGTGAAAGGTTTTAAAGTTGATTTCTTTGATCGCAATGATCAGAAAATGATTGCCTCGTGCTATGAGATGGCTGCGATTGCAGCCAAATACCATATATTATTGGATTATCATGGAATATTTGCGCCCCAGGGATTGCAGCGTACATGGCCCAACGTGATAAACTTTGAAGGGGTAAGAGGTATGGAATGGAGTAAGTGGAGTGCAGATCAAAAAGTCCCGGCACATGAAGTAAGCATTCCTTTTATCCGTATGTTGGCTGGCCCTATGGATTATACGCCAGGTGCCATGAGGAATGCAACAAGAGGAAATGCAAGGCCCAGTGGATCACTACCCGTTAGCCAGGGAACCCGCTGTCATCAGATGGCGATGTATATTGTATATGAAGGACCATTGCAAATGCTTGCTGATAATCCTACTGTTTATATGAAAGAGCAGGAGTGTACCGATTTTATTTCAGCAATACCAACGGTTTTTGATGAAACAGTAGCCCTGGATGGCAAGCTGGGTGAATATGCTGTACTTGCCCGGAAAAAAAATAATGTATGGTATATAGGCGCTCTGAGCAATTGGAATGCAAGAGAAATACCCATTGATCTTTCATTTCTTGGTGAAGGGAATTTTGAAGCAACTATATTCAAAGATGGCATCAATGCTGGAAAGGATGGTACAGATTATAAGAAAGAGGTGAGAAGTATTTCGGCAAATGATAAGTTAATCATTGCTATGCAAAGTGGTGGGGGATGGGGTGCTATTATTAAAACGAAATAATTTATTCTCGAATTAAATTGAATCCATTCTCATTTAATTAAAGTCTTAAATTATAATAAACTCTTTGTATTTAGTTGCTGCATTGGTTTTATTTCGAATTGCTATCGAATTCATTTTTTAAAAGTTGTGAGCTGGGGGTGCAAATTTTACTTTAAAATCAAATGCCATCTGGGTAGGTCCATTTTGATGTAAATGGTCCATCCTTTCCCGGGCTTCTTCAATCGATGGAATATGTCCTATTGGAATATACCAAAGAACCATAAACACGCTCCCGAATTTTACAAACCACTTACGGCGATCTTTCAGAACCTGAACATGCCTGCCATAATAAACAAATGCTTCAAGGTCTTCGAGAGTTTCCCAAACCGACATATTGATTATAATCTGATCATCATTATACGGATTCAAGCTGGTGGCATTATTATTCTCATCTTTTAATCTCCAAACAAAACCCTTACTGGTTTCAGCTAAAGTATTCACTTCTTCGAGTTGGCTAACAAAACCCTCCATAATGGGATCATGAATAGTGGTGCCTATTATTCTTCCAATATTTATTTGTGCAAGATGAAAGCCCGAATTTTGTATCATTATTTTTTTCCAAATGTAATCCCCAAAGGATATAGAAACAATAACTTACAACAAGTGGTAGTTCAACACACACCCCTATGGAAGCACGTGAATATTAAAACAAGAAGGATTGGTGAATCGAAAATAGGTTGCTCTATGGATTAGAATAATAAACCTTCAGGATTGTTTCTCTTGTAATGAGTTTCTCCCCAATCCCATATGGAAGCAATAATGGAGCACAGTGTATATCCGTATTCGCTTAGGCTATATTCTACTTTGAAAGGGGCTTTGGATCCTGTTACTTTCTTCAATAAAATTCTTTCAGTTTCTAATTCTCGTAATTGTTTGATTAGGATCCGTTCGCTTGCCTGGGGGAATTTCTTTCTTATCTGGTTGTATCTTTTTGGAAGATATTTTAAATATATCAGTAGAGGGATTTTGTATTTTCCCTTCAAACAAACAAAAAAGGTTTCAATTGGATAATATTTTAGGTGCATAGAAAAAATGATTCTGACATGAATGAATACCAGTCTAATAAAAACTACTACAACCTTACTGCTACTGAACAACTTGAAAACTACATTCAGACTTATCCACATCAGGTTCACCGTTTTAAAAAAAATGATTCGGGGGTAAACTGGAAAATCTGCATACCGGATGCCTCTGCTTTCCCCATTGGAAATCGTTGAAAGAGGTGAACTTTCTATCTCAGACCTTTATTTTACGGTCTGATTCCCGAAATGGTAAAAAATGTTGACAATTTATTTTCGTTAAAATTCGAACTAAGAATATATTTATGTATGGACGCCCAATACCAGACATTACAAACCATCTACAACATTGTAAAAAATGATGCTCAGCCAACTACATATCTATGCAGTACCCGCGACATCATTTTACGGCAGGTTACAGGATGGAGTTCCATTGAAAAGCATCTCGAGCTACTAGAATTGGAAAAGCTGATTGTAATCAAAAGGTTAGATAGAGTTGTTGTTTGCATTACTTCCGCAGGCATTACTGCCATCCAGCTACTTTCACAGCATCAGCCTTCCAATCGTTCTTAACCTCTCAGATTACTTTATGTGGTTGTTTAAAACTTTGGGTAATTCGAACATGGAGATCTGATCTTTACCAAAAATGACTTTTAGTTTTGCGTCTGCATTAATCATTCTCCTGTTCTTCTTGTCCTGGAGATTATTCTTTTTGATATATTCCCAGATTTTCTTAGTGATTTCTGTTCTGGGAATAGCTTTTGTACCAACCACTTCGCCTAATGCAGAACTCACATTAAGAGGTGCCATGAAAGCGGCGTTTGGTTTCCTTGCTGATTTTTTTGGGGATGCTTTTTTAGCCGTTTTTTTCGCAGCTTTTTTTGGAGCGGGTTTGCTAGCTTTGGTTGCTGTCTTTTTTGCAGCTTTCTTCACTGCTTTTTTTGCTGTTTTTGCCATTGTGTTTTAATTTAATGAGTTAATAATTAAACTTCCGTATTTAATTTCATTAAATGATTAAATACACTGATATTTTTTCAAAAAAAGCCGCTTTAGAACTTATTAGGGCATTTATTGGCCAAACCACTATAAAATAATCAGATTTAGAGGGCAAGATTGATAAGGGGTCTTAAAAAAGTTTCTATTGCTAAAAAGCTTCTTAAAAAGGGGTCAGAGGAGATTTTTTAGATGTTGAAATCGCATCAAAACGTCCTGGAAATGAAAGGTGAAATTTTCAATTAATTTTCATGCGCCTGTACCTTATAGTACAGGATCTGTTATGAAATCTCTTCTGGAACAAATTCCGTCATTAAGTAAGATCGGAGAATTCTCTCAATCTCCTGTAATCTGAATGGTTTGGATACAAAATCATTCATGCCTATTTCAAGGCAACGTTCCTTATCTTCCTGCATGGCATCAGCTGTAAGCGCTATGATAGGAATATTTCCTTTTGGGTTTGGTAACTTCCGTATTTCTTCAGTGGCAGTAAAGCCATCCATCACCGGCATATTAATATCCATAAATATCATTACGGGATCATGGTATTTGAGCATTGTAATGGCTTCTTCGCCATTGCCCGCTTTTATAACTTCAAGGCCCATGTTTCCTAACACTTCAGAAATCAGGATCATGTTCATAGGTTCATCTTCCGCAACAAGGATCTTCGTTTTTTCTGAAAATTTTCCAATTTTTGGCACTCTTTCCGTAGTATCCTTTCTGATATGTGTTCTTTCGAAAAGAAAAGCTAATAGATCTACGAGTTCTGTCAGTTTAACGGGTTTTGCCAGGAATTTGTTAATACCAACTTTTTCAGCTTCCTGCCGGAGCAATGTTTTTTCCAATGAAGAAAGCATGAGAATGAAGGGTACAGTTTGACCTTTCAAAGTTTTTTTAATTTCTTTTACAAGCGAAATTCCATCCATACCGGGCATCTGGTGGTCAGTAATGATGAGATCAAATTGTTTCTTTTCTGCAGCGGCCGTTCTTATGATTTCCAGTGCTTCTTCGCCATTATAACAAACCTTGCAAGGAATGGTAAGGTAACGGAAAACGCCTTGCATCAGTTCACAATTGGTAAGATTATCGTCAATCACCAATACATTGCGAAGAAGGTTTTTAGAAAAAGTAGATACACGTGGTTGTTCGTTTATTATTTCCAGAGAAAGAAGGAGTGTAAAAGTGCTTCCATTCCCATAATCGCTTTCCACCTTTAAAGACCCATCCATTAATTCTGCCAGCCGTTTGGAAATGGTAAGGCCCAAGCCAGTACCTCCAAATTTGCGGGTGGTAGAGGAGTCTGCCTGTGTAAAGCTTTCAAATATTTCATCTAGTTTTTCGGGGGCAATTCCAATCCCCGAATCTTTTACTGAAATGGTTACATCCAGAATTTTTTTAGATTCTATTTCATAGGCAGGTCTTGTTTGGGATACCGCTACGCAAATTTCTCCTTTGCTTGTAAACTTAATAGCGTTGCCAATTAAGTTCATTAATATTTGCCGAAGCCTGAATTGATCCCCGAAGAATTGGGCAGGCAGTCGCGGATCTATATCACAAATGATTTCTACATTTTTTTCAAGCGCTTTTATCGATAACACATCTACCGTTTCTTCAACAGCCTCATTCAGTTTAAAAACATTATTATCAATGGTGATCTTTCCGGCTTCTATCTTCGAAAAATCCAGAATGTCATTGATAATATTTAAAAGATTATATGCGGATTTACCTACATTTTGAAGATAATCCCGTTGCGTTTTTTGGAGCTCCGTAGTAAGAACCAATTCCGAGAAACCGATAATGCCGTTCATAGGAGTTCGTAACTCATGACTCATGTTAGCCAGGAATTCACTTTTTGCTATGCTCGCCGCTTCTGCTTTTTCTTTGGCAATAATTAACTCCGTTTCACTTGCTTTTAAATTATCGCGCATTGCTATCAGCGATTTTCCTAGTGTGTCTTCATCGCTGAGTGGTTTGAAAGCTATATCAAAGTTTCTTATTCCTACTTCATGGGCAAAGGTGGCAGTTGCCTGCAATTTTTGTGATAGATTGTTAACTGAATGAACCATCTTCCCGATTTCATCACCATTTACTTTGTACGTTATTTTCCTCGTAATACCCTTACCCAGGTCATTGACGATATGCCGAATTTTGTTAAGGGGTCCAATAATCATCCTGGTCATATACATTGCGAGAAGCAAACCAACACACACTGTGGTAACCATTAACACAATTATAATCAAACGTAATTGAACAGAGGCTTGTTCAACTTTTTTATTTTCATTCATCCTGACATCTAATGCATGGGACTGTATTCTCTCTAAAGACTGCATTAAAGCTGTTGTGCGGGGAAGAATTTCTTCTTCAACGATTCTCTCTGCATCAAGTTTAATAACCGGATCATCATAATCTGTAAATTCTTTCAATGAGCCCATTATTTGTTTTTCGAAACCTAATAGCTCTTCAAAACTTGTACAAACTTTATTCAGGCTATCAACCCATTTTTGCTGTGACCATTTTGAAACGTAGGAGTTGATGCTTGATTTAAGCACGAAGTATTCAGAATTGTGGAGTCGTTTTAATGACTCTTTATCTTCCCGGTTAGATCTTAAAAAAACCCAATTGGTTGTGTACATTTTGGATTCGAGCATCAGCTTCTTAAAATCATCCAGGGATTGCAGTGATGGATTAACAACGTTTGAAAGCCGGGAGGACAATTTTTTATTATTAATCAGGGTAATATTAGTAATAACTCCATTAAGCACAAATAAGCATACTAGCACTGAAAAGCTCCAGTAGATCCTTTTTTTTATGCTTATGTTCATCCCTATGTTCATTTTGTCATTCTTAATTACTTATGTCGCGTATGCAGAAGTCAAAATTCATAATGCAAACCTGCAAGCCACATCGCGGGTACTTCATCCGTACGGAAGAATTCCCTTTTTTTATTGTTCAATATATTTTTACCGCTGCATGAAATAGTAAGCCCTTTGATAGCTTCATAAGATACATGGGCATTTAAGACCAGTTTGGTAACAATATGGTCGATACCTCTTATGCCATCATTGAATACAATGTTTGTAACGTGAAAATAAGTTTGAGCAGAATAGTAATAAGCGTTTAGATTGAAATTAAATTTCTCTTCTGGCTTATAATTGATCGTAGCCCCGCCGAATACAGCAGGTGTACCTTTGAAAATTGTTTTTGTACCCATTCCTGAATAAATATTGTAAGGTGCAACCTCCGGGGTATTAATATAAGGAGCATAGTTTTTCATTTTTGTTTGCTGGATGGTCACAAAAGGTTTTATCAGTATTTTTTTTGAAGTGTAGCTTAACGAAACCGTTATACCCTGTTGATGTAGTTTAAGTGGGAGGTTCATTGCAATAACAGGTCGTACTTCTAACGTATCGGCGCCGGTGATGACGGTATATGATTGATTATACACAAGGGCGTTAAAATTTTTAGCCTGAATGTCAAAGAATTCTACATCAATATTTAAAAGAGGGGAGATATTGCCCCTGTAGCCGACTTCAAACATATCGGCAGTTAACAATTTAAGATCTTTATTTCCCAATACATCAAGTCTAAAAGTCTTTTGATATCCTATCGGAAATTTTGATAATACCAGGTCTACATAGGTGTCGTAGATAGCTGCTGACCGTGGGGCCCGTGAGTAAACAGCCCTTACCAAATGCCTTTTATTTAGTTTGTAAGTTGCTGCAAATTCGTAAGAAAGATAAGTTGTGTCGGGATAATTAAATTTACTGGCCATGATCCCGGTTATCAGTCTAAGTTTGTGATCAAGCATATTATATTCTCCGCGTAGTGAACCAGATTCTGTAGTGATCTCACCCCTCGCATTGAAGATGCCCGTTTTATTGGTGATATCTGAATATTTGGTGTCATCATAAATTGCGCTGCGATAACTTAAACCTGGCTTAATGGAAAGATTTCTTTTTTGGAAATAATATTCCACGCTCCCATCAAGAGTATTAAAATCATACTTGTTTCCTGTACCGTATTTTTTAATCTGAGTACCTTCATTATACGAAATCTGTGCAGTAAGCTGGTTAACAGTAGCTCTGAAATCAACATAACGGCTGTCCGATGCATTAGGTGTAAGAGGAGTAATTTGATTTTCAGTGAGAACTTTTTGAGCCATTGAGTGCTGGGCACCTGCGGAAATATTAAACCTGATTTTTTCGGTAGCATTATAATTAAGAAAAATATTTCCTGCATATTTTTTCATTGACTTGCCGGGATCAGGAAATTGTTCATTTACGTTACGTACTGTATCGAGTAAAAAATTGATGAAGAATTCCGGTCTCTCGAGCCATCTATCCCTGGTAAATTCATAATAGGAAGTCTGGGTTCGGTCCCTATCCTGGTAATTGCCCGATACTATCATTGCCCATTTTTTTGAGCGATAGCCAATTGAAGCATTATTGATGAACGTGTTGAAACTTCCTTGTCGCGTATTCATCACAACATATAATCCATCTTTCGCAGCTTGACGCGTTATTATATTGATTACTCCATTCACTGCATTGGGGCCATACAAAGCTGCGGCTGGTCCTCGAATTACTTCAATTTTTTCAACGTCATTTAAATCTACCGGCAGCGTTTCCCAAAAGGTTCCCCCTCTCAGGTAACTGTAAATAGGACGGTTATCGATCATTACCAGGGTGGTGGTATTGGATGTTAATTCAAATGGAGCATTAGGAGGAACGTTATCCATGCCTCGTAAATGAATATCATAATTTCCATTACTTTGTTCCCGGATTATCATGCCAGGTACAAGCCTTAAGGCTTCCATGATGGATGTACAGCCGACCCTTTGAATATCTTCTTTTGTAATTACAGATGCTGACAAAGGAGCCTCAAATAACAATTCTGACTTTTTGGAAACTGAAACTATTTTTACATTCAGAAGTTCTTTTAAACTCAGCTCATCATAACGACTTTGTTGAGTAGTATCAGTCTGACTGTAAATATTGGTGATGCCCAAAAGAGCTAGTACAATTATTGAGGCTATTTTGATCATGATATCACCTAATTTTCGGGGGCTGTTTTTTTGAAATCAATTTTAAGCAATCCGTTATGTTGGGGATTAACTTTCAAAATTTCCGCAGACAGTAACTTAAAATTCAAAATTCATCCCTCCAAACAGCATGAAAGGAACTTCATCGGTTTTAAAAAATTCACGGGATGTATCATTCAATAAATTTTTCCCACTACAGAAAAAATACAAACCTTTCACTACCTGATATGATATGTTGGCATTTACGATAAGTTTTGCATTAATATGATCTATACCCCGTACCCCATCGTTGAACATAACATTGGTAAAGTGATAGTAGGTTTGTGGGGAATAATAATAAAGGTTCATGTTTACATTAAGTTTTGGAGTAACCAGGTAATTCAGATAAGCCCCTCCGAATACGGTGGGTGTTCCTTGAAAAGTTTGTTTTGTTCCCATTCCTGAGTAGATATTATTTTGCCGAGGATTGTTCTGATAGGGTACCCCGATAGCATCAGGGGTATTATTAAATCGGGTATAATCTTTCATTACCGTTTTCTGTATGGTTATAAATGGCTTTAACTGCATTTTTTTCATACTGTAGATGAATGAAACGGTGATCCCCTGTTGGGTCAGTTTAAGTGGAAGATTCGTGGAAATCAACGGCAATACGATAATAGTATCGGTGCCCCGTAGCTGCTGATATGGGCCGTTATGTACAAGTGTATTATAATTTTTTCCGCGAATGTCAAATATTTCTACATCAATGTTAATCTTTGAATTTATGGTAGTTCGATAACCGATCTCGAACATATTCGCTGTAAGCAATTTGATCTTTTTATTTCCTTCAAGGGTAATGCTTGTAAATTTTTTAAAGCCGGTTGGGAAAATAGCCACTGTTTGATCCACATAAGTATCAAAAATGGTAGATGAACGGGGGGCATGGGAATACACTAAACGAAGGATTGATTTTTTATTTAATTTATAGGTTGATGCAAACTGGTATGAAAGGTAAGTGGTATCGGGGAAGTTGAATTTATTCAACGCTACTCCGGCAACCAATCGAAGTTTATTATTAAATAATTTGTATTCTCCACGAAGTGATGCCGTTTCGGTTGTGATTTTTCCTTTTGCATTGAAAATCCCTGTTTTGTTTATTAAATCTGAATGTTTGGTGTCATCATACATGGCATTGCTGTAACTCAATCCAGGTTTCAACGACCATTTACCCCTTGTATAGTTGTATTCGATATTCGCATCCAAAGTATTGAAGTCATAAGTATTTCCTGGATCATAATCTGTAGTCTGTGTACCTTCTTTATAGGACACCTGGGCGATAAATCCTTTCACACGGGCCTTCAAATCTGCATATCTGCTGTCGGAGGCTGCAGTCGATAATGGTGTAATTGCATTTTCTGTTGAAACTTTCTGCACAATTGAATGCTGAATTCCTGCGGAAAGATTAATTCTTACATTTTCTGAAGGTTGGTAATTCAAAAACATATTGCCCGCATATTTCTTCATCGCTAAAGCCGGATCTGGTGACCTCTCCATAATATTCCTGGCAGTATCACCTGTAAACTTCAAAAGATATTGTGGTTCATCAAACCATAAGTTTCTGTAATATTCATAATACGAGGTTTGCGAACGTTGACGACCCTGGTAATTGCCTGAGGCGATAACGCTCCACTTCTTTGAACGATAGCCTGCTGAAACATTAGTTATTAAGGTCTCATTGCTTCCATGCCTGCTATTTGAAACCAGGTACAAACCTTCTTTTTGCGGCTGACGGGTAATAATATTAATGACTCCATTTACCGCATTCGGACCATACAGCGCGGCTGCCGGCCCCCTGATAACTTCTATCTTTTCTACATCATTTAGGTCAACGGGTAAGGTTTCCCAAAAAGTTCCACCTTTCAGATAACTATAAATGGGTCGGCTGTCCACCATTACTAAAGTTGTGGTGTTAGAAGTTATATCGAATGGAACATTTGGAGGAACATTATCCATTCCCCGCAGGTGGATATCATAGTTGCCATTGCTTTGCTCTCTCACAATCAAACCAGGCACTAACCTTAATGCTTCCATGATAGAAGTGGAACCTGCCCGCCGGATGTCTTCTTTTGTAAGTACTGAGGCTGAAAGAGGAGCATCAAAAAGAAATTCTGGCGTTTTAGAAACGGATACGATTTTTACGTTCAGTAAATCTTTTAAAGTAAGATTTTCATATGTTATATTCTTAACGGTATCTGTCTGGCAATAACTACTAAAAAATCCAAATGAGATTATTAAAGTACAAGAGAGGAAATTCTTTATAGTTTGTTTACTCATAGGGGTAGGGTTATTTAATCAGTATTCCCAAACTCAATAATTCGGTAGCAATGCTTAGATCTCTTTCTTCAATATTGGTTTTATTAATTTCAAGCTTGATGTGATCTTCAATTACAACAAAATTGATGCAGGAACCTTTTCGCGCCAGGCCGTCCGATTCTGAAACCAGTAGGGTGGAACTGCCTTTTGTACTTGCTGCAATTTTTTTAAGGCTGTTCCTTTTATCTTCTGTAATAAATAGAATATGGCAATCAAAAGTTAATTGGGAAGCAGGAAATTGCTTAAGGACTATTTTTTGAGTGCCTACTCTTTTATTGGCAATAAAATTTTTTAGTTCCTTATATAAGGGAGAATCACCCACAATTCCAATAATAAAATCGCCCCGTTTTTTGCTAACAGGCCAATCGATATATTTTGTAAACCTGTAAACAATATTGGCGTGGATAGCGTAATCTATTTCCGTCTGTGAGTAGGTTTTGGGGGTAAAAAAACCTATAATGATTAGTATAAGAAAAATCTTTAGACATCGGATCCTTATACATGATGATCGGATAATATTGTATATACTATAGGCTGAAAAAGTAGATTGAAAGCTGTTTACGGGCACAGTTTGATTCCTATGGAAGATTTTCTCACAATTGTTTTGCATAAAGTATTGGCACGCAATTTATCCTGCTGTATATAACAGGGTATTCAACGGTTTAACACGTCGAAAATTTTAAAATAAGGGTATACACATAAACAGCTGAGAGAAATACTTAGAGTTTGTAATCTAAATGTATTATTGTCTTTTACCTCTTGGATCATGCTCACTTATTATCTGAATGCTATAATACTTACCCTGGCTGATTCATCTATTATATATATGTACCTTCAGCGTTTAATGCCAAGGCCAACACTATGTGAAGAATAAGGTATAGACCAGGCAATTTGTTGAGCTTTTGGGATAATCAAATTATTATTCTCAAAAACATCAACTGTGAAAATCTTAGCACTCCTTTTTTCTGTTTCAATTTTTATTTTTTTAAATGGATGTGAATCACCAAAGTCAGCCCAAAAAAATGACGAATGGATTTCACTTTTTAATGGAAGGGATATTAGCGATTGGTTTGTAAAAATTCATCATCACCCTGTAAATGTCAATTTTGGAAATACTTTTAGGGTTGAGGAAGGAATGATTAAAGTTCGTTATGATCAATATGGAGATTTTAACGATCAATTTGGGCACCTGTATTATAAAACTCCTTTTTCCTGGTTTCATATGGTGATTGAATACCGTTTTGTGGGTGAACTTCAAAAAGGTGCTCCATCGTATACATTACTCAATAGTGGTGTAATGTTTCATTCCCAGGATCCTCATACAATGCCTGTTGAACAGGATTGGCCTATTTCTGTTGAGATGCAGTTTTTAGGAGGGCTCGGAGATGGTAAACCACGGCCAACTGGGAATATGTGCTCACCGGGAACAGATGTCGTTTATAAAGGGAAAATCGCAGAAGAACATTGCATTACTTCCAGTTCTAAAACCTATCATGGGGATCAATGGGTGAGGGCAGAGCTCATTGTTTTTGGTGATTCCCTGGTTACCCATATAATTAATGGGGATACCGTTTTACAATATTCCAAACCCCAGATCGGTGGGGGCATAGTTAATCGTAATGATCCAAAGATGAAGCAGGATGGTAAATTGCTTAGCAGTGGGTTTGTTGCTTTACAAAGCGAAGGCCAGCCTATAGATTTTCGTAAGGTCGAAATAAGAGATCTTTTGCATCTTCGTAAGAATTAAGTTGAAGGTTAATGATGTATTTAATTTTAGAACTTCTTTTTCTCCACCATCATTTTTGCATGTTGACTAGCTAAGAAAGCCTTGCAAGTTTTGACTTGCAACTTCAGCATTTTACCAGTACACACAAAATACTCCCCAAAATTTTATCAGTCTTCCGGTTTTCAATTTCTTTAGTTGCGTTCGTACGGCCTGCTTACTAAAAAAAAGAATTATAAAGTGAATTATCATGATAAGTTTATTAAGATTATAAATTTTTTTTAAACTTTATAACTTTTTTTAAAAAGTTTATTACCTTTCCTTTTCAAACCAATGGCTGTTTATGGGTGCAAAAAATGTATTCTTTAAAAGAAAAATTCTCAAACAGTTGTATTTCGCTAACAGTTTATCCTGCGCAGAATTAAGTTTATTAATAAATAAAAGTATTCCCCTTACTACTAAGTTGTTGAATGAATTGATTGATGAAGGCCATGTGGCCGAAAAAGGTTTTGCGGTATCAACCGGCGGGCGCAGACCGATAACTTATTCATTAAAACCCAATACCCAGTATACCGTTTCTGTTGCCCTTGACCAGTTTGTTGCTAGAATTGTAATCATGGATATGCATAACAATTTTGTAACTCCAGTTGAAAAGTTTGAACTGCCCTTATTTAAAAACGCCGAAGCTGTATCCATCCTCATTGATAAAATAGGACGTGTTATAAAAAAAGCGCGGATACCACTGAAAAAGATAATTGGAATCGGAATAGGCATGCCTGGCTTCGTTGATGCAAAAAAAGGAGTAAACTATTCATTTTTAAAAACACCCGGCAAAAGTTTAACCGAACAAATTCATGATAAAATAGGGGTACCTGTATTTATTGATAATGACTCAAGTTTAATTGCATTAGCGGAGTTGCGTTTTGGATCTTCCAGGGGCAAAAAAAATGCGATGGTTGTAAACATAGGATGGGGAATAGGACTCGGCATGATACTCAATGGGGAACTATTCAGGGGTAATAATGGATTCGCTGGTGAATTCAGTCATATTCCACTTTTTTTAAATGGAAAACTTTGCAGTTGCGGAAAACGTGGATGTCTTGAAACGGAAACTTCATTACTAACCGTCATAACTAAAGCCAAAGAAGGATTGAAATCGGGCAGGATATCCATACTCGAATCCACCCTCCTGGATCATTTTGAACAAGCAAGTGAAACCCTTATAACCGCCGCATTAGAGGGTGATCAATTTGCTATAGAATTATTATCAGAAGCAGGTTATAATATTGGGAGAGGGGTAGCTATTTTAATACACATCCTTAATCCTGAACTCATCATCCTGAGTGGCAGAGGATCTTCTGCAGGTAAGATATGGCAGGCACCGATACAGCAGGCATTAAATGAACATTGCATTCCCAGGCTTGCCGCAAATACAACGATAGAAATGTCATCACTTGGTTATGATGCAGAGTTAATAGGTGCGGCAGCGCTTGTTATGGAAAATTACAAAAACGAAACAGTAGGGAAAAATTATACAACCGAAATCGGCACAGGTATATTATCAGGGAATTGAAAATCTGTTCCTTTTTATTGGATTTAATAAACTAACAATTGATATACTATCATAAACGTAAAGGTATCGGCTTTCCTGGGCCTATACATTACTAACAAGCTTGTACCAGTTGAAAATAATAGGGATACTGAAAATTATAAAGTAACTAAAATTAAATGCTATGAGATCATTACTCTTAAAATTTACTTCTTTGTTTTTACTGGTAACGTGGAGTTTATTTTCATTCGCGCAGGCAAAGAAAAAAATTACCGGATCTGTTCAGGATAAGGATGGCAACGCTATTGCCAGTGTAACCATTAATGAGAAAGGTACCAGCAACAATACCGTATCCGGAATGGATGGTGATTTTATTATCGAAGTTAACAATGGCGCCACTTTGGTATTTTCTTATGTAGGATATGGAACCCAGGAATATAAAATTGGAAATAGAGCTGACCTGCTGATTGAATTAAATTCCAGTAGTGGCGCATTGGATGAGGTAGTCGTCACCGCTCTCGGTATTAAACGAGATAAACGCTCTATCGGCTATGCCACTTCTACTGTCAAAGGTAGTGAGTTGCAGCAGGCGGGTACCCCTCTGAATCCTGCGCTCGCTTTATATGGAAAGGCCGCTGGTGTTGGTGTAAACATAGGTTCGGCTGGGCCTACCGGTGGTGTAAATATAAGGATCAGAGGCGCTGCAGGTTTAGAATCATTTGCAAGGACCAGGCCTTTATTTGTAGTGGATGGTGTGCCGATTTACGATCAGGCAACGAGCATGGCCAATACCAGTTTTGATCCCTTAAATTCTTTGGATTATGGCTCAGGCATAAATGATATAAATGCGGAAGACATTGAATCCATAGAAATACTCAAGGGTGCAAAAGCTACCGTGCTATACGGCAGTCAGGCTTTAAATGGGGTGGTTTTAATCACCACTAAAACCGGCAAAAAAACCAAAGGCCTCGGAGTTAATGTTTCTCATCAGGTAAGTTTTGAAAAACCATTTAGCTATATTGAATTTCAAAATGATTATGGGTCGGGGAATAGTATTCTGGATACCGCTACTACACTTTTGCCGAATGGTCAACGCGTAAGAACACTTCGGGCTAACCGTTTGAGCTTTGGCCCAAAATTCGACGGGAGTCAGGTAATGCGGTATGACAGTGTTATGGTTCCCTATCAGGCACATCCTGATAATTTTCTAGATTTATTCCGCACAGGTATTTCAAACAGAACCAATATTGCGATTTCAGGAGGCGGTGCTTTTGGAAGTGCGCGGGCATCTTATTCCCATGTTGAATTCGAGGACATTATTGACAACTCGTATCAAAAAAACAATACATTTAGCTTCAACGGAAATTTTAATATTTCGCCTTTTGCAAAATTTGAATTCACCACCAACCTTTACAGTATAACAACCCACAACCGAAGACCAAATATAGAGCAGGTAGTTGCCTGGGGATTGAACAGAGATTATGATTATAACTGGTTGAGAGATTTTTATCTGGATCAGAATGGCTATAGAAAAGAGCTCGATGCTTTTGCTTTGCCTCCTTCAGCGACCAGGCTTACCGGCGTTTTATGGGAGCAAAATCAAAACAGCGATCTGGACCGAAAATTTCATACAATTTCATCTTTAAGAACAACGCTAAACTTCACCAAAGAAATTTCCCTTATAGCCCAGGCTGCGATTGACTATACAAATACCGATTATACAACTGAAAATCAAATTGTGCGATTGCTTCCGCAGGTGACTGGTGGTAAATTTCAATGGAGGAAGCAAAATACGATGGTACAGAATTATCAGGCATTGTTGAATTATGATAATGGCTTTATGTCTGATAATTTGAGAATTTTCGCTTACGGAGGATTTGCATACCAGCAGGTAAACGAAACGAATGTTTTTGCAGGCACTGGAGAAAATGGCCTGAGGTTTCCTGATTGGTATTCAATTGGAAATGATTTAAACGGAACGGATCTAAATAAGTTAAGGGGAATCGTTAGAGGATCTGACCTTATCTATGGAATCCTGGGTTCTGTTACGGCATCGTGGAAGAATACCATTTATCTACAGATTGATGGAAGAAAAGACTGGAACTCTACATTGCCTCCCGGTAATAATTCGTATTTCTACCCGGGCGCATCAATCGTTTATAATTTTACAAATGATTTTACCATACCAAAACTTAACTACGGGAAATTGCGGTTCTCATGGGCAGATGTGGGAGGTGGTCCTAATGTAGCATTGCAGAATAGGTATTTCGCAGATAATAGTTTTAGTGTTGAACCTGTTTACGAGGGAGCGACCATCATAGGAGTCGTTCCACCAAACGCGTTATTTTTAGGAGATATCAAACCTTTCAGAAAACGCGAATTCGAAATAGGATTTAATACGCGTTGGTTCAAGCAGAACCGGATTGAAATAGATTTTGCATTTTATAATAATAATATTTATAACCAGATAATCCCTCTGAATATCAATCCTGCCACGGGCTATGGAGTAGCTAATATTAATAGTGGAAACGTAAAGAACTGGGGTTATGAATTATCTGTTAAGGCAGCTCCTGTTGTATCTAGTAAGTATCGTTGGGACCTAACGCTTACAGCAGCCCGCCAGTTTTCAAAAGTGATTAAATTATATGAAGGGATAAATGAACAATTGATTGATGGGATTAACAGCGCTGTCAGGGTTGTTGGTACTGTAGGTAAACCTCATGGCGATATATATATGTATGACTTTGCACGCGACCCGAATGGGCAACAAATTGTTGGTGCAACAGGATTTTACTCATTAGATCCAACAAAGTATACAAAGGTGGGCAATATCAATCCCAAAGCATTTGGAGGTTTGTACAGCGACTTTTTCTTACAGGGCTTTAATTTTCATATAGGAATTGATTACAAATTCGGCGGATCAATCTTTTCTTACTCCAATCAGTACCTGGTAGGAAATGGAGTTCTCGAATCTACATTGCGTTTTCGGGATGAGGCAAATGAAGGAATGGCTTATTATATTGAACAGGGATCAAATAAGAAAATACCATGGCAGCATAATCAACCGGCACCCACCAATGCCGTTGGTGGTATTGTGTACCACGATGGGTTGATTCTTGATGGAGTAAAAGGTGTAACCACCGGCGGCACCACTAAGTATGAAAAGAATGATATTATTGTTGCTGCGCCAGCTTATTATCAAACATATATCAGCGATGTCAGTACAGGCTGGCCTCCTGATAGAATGTTTAAAAATGATTATATAAAGCTTCGGGAAATTTCTATTGATTATACGATTCCAAAGAGAATATCTGACATGCTGCGGCTGCAAAAGTTATCTGTGAATGCCGCTGTCCGGAATCTTGGATATATATATAAAACACTTCCGAATGTAGATGCGGAAGCCGCATTAGGAGCACAGGGTTTTATAGAAAATTCATTTTATCCAGCCACCAGGTCTTTCACATTTGGTGTAAACGCAAGTTTTTAATATTCAAAAAAATTCTTTATGAAACGATCTACTATACAATATATGATTATTCTTTTTTCTTTCAGTTTGCTTTTCGGTTGTAAGAAGAAACTTGAAGAACAATTCAGAAATCCTGAAGTATATTCAAAAACTGAAAATCTGTTCGGTGGTATTTTTCTTTCCATGCTGACAGAACATAAAATTTTTGTTCAGGATTACGGAGAATTTTATTGGCAGATGAATGCTGGTACTGAGGTTCCGGGTTATGCCCAGATTGTCCAGCGCCATATTACAGACAGGTATGCCTGGTTTTTAAATTTTGATGATCTCACCGGAGTGAATTCTTTTGGTGGCCTGACGAATAATTTATGGAATAACAGATTGAATGATTTTTATACCCGCGCCAGGTTTTGGGCAGTACTTAATGATGAATTGAGTAAAATAAGTGGGCAGGGGCTTACTGATAATAAAATTTATTATACCCTCGCCACGGTGTTAAAGGATTACACAGCTTTGGTGAATGTTGATCTTTATAACAGTATACCCTACTCGGAGGCCTTCCAGGGAAGTCAAAAAGTTTTCTATCCAAAATTTGATGACCCCAAAGAAATTTATCTTTCTGTCATGAACGATTTAAAACAAATAAGCCAGGAACTGCCTCAGGTATATGGAGGAATGTCGGATCTGGGTAAAAATCTTTTTGCAAAATATGATGTGGCCCTGGGTGGCAATATTGATAAATGGCTACGATTTATTAATGCGCTACGATTGAAATATGCAGTACGCATTTCCGGGGTTGAGGAAGCCACTGCTAAAACACATCTTCAGGAAATACTTTCTAAACCATTACCGCTCCAGGATTTGTTACAGCCCATATTTGCGGATGTAGCTCCCGAGAGTAATGGTTTCTGGCTCCGAGGTTTGGGCGAGAACTCTTTTGCCAGCTTCATACCAGATATTATTATGCGGCGAATGAATCGTGACTTAGGAAAGTACCAGCCCGGTATTGATGATCCCAGATTACCAGTGATTGCAATGCCTACTAAATATTTTGAAGGAGCTGGCAGTCTCACTACTAATAATCGTCAGTATATCGGGGTAAGTTACAATACCGATGCACAGAAACCAGCCTATGTAGCCGGAGAAAGATATACTACAACTCCAAACAGTTTTATCTTATCGTTACAACAAAATGCAAAGTCCCAATATCATCTTACCACGTTTACTCACAATGCCAGGTTTCCTGCTTACATGATGTCGCTGGCAGAGGTTGATTTACTTCTTGCTGAAGTTGCTTTAAAAAATCTTGGCAATACCGGCAAAACTGCTGGTCAGCATATAAAAGAGGCTGTAACCCATTCAACCGATTTCTGGTATACAAGAAATGAAGAAAGCAGAATGTCCGCATCGTTTACCAATAAAGCACGCTCCAATAATTATTTTACCGGACCCCTTACCTTTAGTTCCGGACGATTTGGTGAAGATTCTTCGCTGTATATGCATCCAGCCAAACCTGGTAGTTCAGTGGTAAACCAATATGCGGATTCTATTGAAAACCGCTTTAATACCCGAGGAAACCTGGAGGATAAAATGGAACTACTTATGCAACAAAAATATATTCATTTAAATCTTGTGGCGCCATTTGAGTTATGGACAGAATTAAGGAGAACAAGGCATCCTTACCTCGAACCAATGACCTTTACCAGTAAAATAATGAAACCATTTCCTGAGCGTTTGCGGTATCCTTTATCCGCATCCCAAACTAATCCCGATAAGTATCTGACTGTTCAGCCACAGGATAATTTTATTACACCTATATTTTGGGTTCCAGCAGATAAGCGAACTGTAATACCTTATTGGAATAATTATACTTACCAATAGATTTTTGTTATTATAATTCAGCCGGTAAGGCAGTACATTTTTAATCAGGCCGTCATCAGACGGTCTGATTTGTTATTTGCGATCATATACTTTCAGCCAATGTATTTACTTACGATTACATCATTTTAAAATGGTTATGAAAATTCGAAATTTTATATTGTTGATTTTATTTGTATGCAGTACTGTAAATACTTTTTCTCAAAACGTTTATCATTTTAAGAAAGGCTTAGTGATACATTCAGTAAGCCGTTACGGGCGGGAAGCATTATATGCCGATCAACTGGCATACAACATGTACACAAAGACCTTGAATATTCCTGCAGAAGGCGATTCATTTGGAATCGATGAGAGGGGACAAGCTATAAAATGGCAGGCAATTATATGTGATAGCATGAACCGGTTAAGAGGGAGAGGAGGATTTGGTGGGGCATATATCTATCTAACATATACTTCATCCCGCGATCAAAATGCACTACTACATATAAAAGGTAACAGTGCTGTTATTTTCGAGGGAGAAACACATGCAGGAGATCCCTATTCATCAGGATGGTTATACATTCCAATTATTTTAAAAAAGGGAATTAATGAGTTTTATGTTCGGGGGCAAAATATTATTGCAGAACTTATATTTCCCGCTAAGCCTGTAATTCTGAATACAGAAGATCCAACCATGCCTTTTGTAGTACCTGGAAATCAAAACCATGATTTAATGGGATCAGTTGTGGTAATCAACAATTCCACGAAATCCCTCCATGGATTAAGGCTGGAAAGCAATACTGCCGGTACAAAAATGAGTACGGATGTGCCTATTATACCACCAATGTCTACCCGTAAAATCATCTTTCATTTGAATGCTTCCGCACTTCTTCAAAAGGGCCAGTATGATTGTATTTTACAACTTTTTGATAAAGGAAATCTGATCGATCAAACTAAAGTACTACTTGATGTTGTTGCTGCAGGTGACAAATACATTAATACTTTTATAAGTGGCATTGATGGCAGTTTACAATATTACGCAGTAACACCTCAATTATCTCCAGCCAACAATTCGTCTGCTTTATTTCTTTCTGTACATGGCGCGGGTGTGGAGGCTATCGGGCAGGCGCGGGCATACCAATCCAAAGAATGGGGAACGCTGGTTGCTGCCACAAACCGCAGACCAAGAGGATTTAATTGGGAAGATTGGGGCCGCCTGGATGCGTTGGAGGTTTTAGAAATTGCAAAAAATAAATTCAAGCCAGATCCTCAGCGGGTATATCTTACCGGTCATTCAATGGGCGGGCATGGAACATGGTTTTTAGGCGCGACCTATCCAGATAAATGGGCTGCCATTGCACCGTGCGCTGGATATCCTACATTAAAAGAATATGGATCCGCTGATGGCCTTATTCCTACTGCATCATCCTCACCTGCGGAGAACATTTTATTACGGTCGGGCAATCAAAGTGATGTGCTTAGGCTTGTAAGTAATTTTAAAGCTTTAGGCATTTATATATTACATGGAGATGCAGATCGGGTGGTTCCTGTAAGATATGCAAGGCAGATGAGAAAGCTTCTTGCAGATTTTCATACTGATCTAAGTTATTATGAATATCCCGGAGGAGAACATTGGTTTGGAGATCAAAGCGTAGATTGGAAACCTCTATTTGAATTTTTCAAGTGGCATAAACTGGTTGCAGATAGTT
>Ga0136634_10000098_pt1 | contig 42544 bp, 43 predicted proteins | sample AntDrymUQ8332106_2_FD_104654 | JGI IMG/M metagenome (GOLD analysis project Ga0136634, IMG submission 104654) | Polar desert sand microbial communities from Dry Valleys, Antarctica - metaG UQ833 (21.06) | ecosystem: Environmental > Terrestrial > Soil > Desert | place: Antarctica: Dry Valley... | reverse complement strand
CCAGGTCGACAGTTTCGCTCAGGAAGAAGTCGAGATCGCGCGACACCCGGTGTCGCAGGTGGACGGCAATCGCTGTGCCGCCGACCAGGTAGCCGGCATCCGGGACGATGTCGCGGATGGCCTCCCAAGTCTGGGCGGTATCGCCGGGCAGCACGGCACGCAACCAGGACGGCAGCGTCATGCGGAAGCCGCTGCCAGGTTCTCAGCCAGGGCGCGCCGTCGCGCATCGATCCCCCGGCCTTGAGCGGCGGCGCGCCAGTTCTCGGCGGTGAGTGTCTCCGCGGCCCACGCCAAGGCTTGCGTGTCACCCTCAAGCAGGACTCGGCGCGCAATGAACGGACCGTGCTCGGTCACATCGATGTCGCGGACCGGCACATTCCAGAAGACGTGCGCGAGTCTCGCGGGGATCCTCCGCGAGGCGGCACGCGGAGCGCGAGGTCTGCGAACCTGGGCGAGGCGGGGCGCCAGCTCGGGCCACTGGGGGTGCATGAGGTTCGCGTAGAGAATCTCCGCGGTGGTCACCGTGCCTTCGGCGAAGGTCTCGTGGCGCCGTTCAACGAGACCGAGGTCGAAGAGATCGCGGACCGCGCGGATCCCGGCCGTCGGCGACAAGCCGCCCGCGCGGGCGACCGCGCGGGCCGAACGTCGACCCATCGGTGAGCGAGCCAATGCAGCGAGCACCTGGATGTGGCTGCGCCGAAGGTTGGTCACCCGGGTCGCGATATCGAGTTCGCGTCCCGGGTGCTGCACATCGTCGTTGGCACCCCGAACCGTGCCGCTGCTCGTCGGCTCTGGGCTGAGCTTGCGCGCAGCGCTGGTAACCGAGAGGGTGCTCATGAGGTCAAGGATACGTGTGGGCCTGACGCCGGTGTGTTCGATCAATGATCGTGGCCACCGGGGCGGTGGCTGAGCTCACGCGCGCGGGCGTCGATCTCGTCGGTGAACACCGTGCCGTCGCTGGCCAGGACGTCCTCGAGGGCGTCGAGCCAGCAGTGGTAGTAGCTCCAGCCCACTCCGGTCGGGTGGTCGGCTTCCCAGCTCGCGATGCGGGTGATCAGCGCGCTCTGGAACTGCTCCCAGGTGAACGCGCCCGCCTCGTGCAGGGTCACCGCCATGCCGAACGCGCGGCCCTCCCACGGCTCGGCGAACACGAGCTCGCCGTTGGACCGGGGGGGAGCGGCCGGGCCGTCGACCGCGAGTGGCGCGGTCACGGTGCCTGCACGCGAGCCACGCCCACCAGCGCGTCGCGGGTGATCAGCGGGATCAGCTCGTCGACGGAGAGGCCTTCGGTGCCAGCCGGGCGCTCGGGAAGCACGAGCCAGCGCACCTCGCTGCTGGAGTCGCGTACCACGATCTCGGTCTCGGCGGGCAGGTCCAGACCCATCTCGGCGAGCACCGCGCGCGGTTCGCGCACCACCCGGGCCCGGTAGGCCGGGTCCTTGTACCAGGACGGCGGCAGCCCGAGCACCGGCCACGGGTAGCAGGAGCACAGCGTGCAGACGATCACGTTGTGCACGGTGGGGGAGTTCTCCACGACCACGATGTGCTCACCCTGCGGGCCGGCGAACCCGAGCTCCTTGATCGCGGCGGTGCCGTCGGTGAGCAGGCGGGCCTTGTACTCCGGATCGGTCCAGGCCTTCGCGACGACCGTGGCCCCGTTCAGGGGCCCGACCTTCGTCTCGTAGGTGGCGATGAACGTGTCCATCACCGCGGGGTCGATGAGCCCGCGCTCGGCGAGCAGCTGCTCCAGCGCCTCGGTGTGCAGCGCCGGGGGGACGCGGTCGGCCGGGCGGGAGTCGGACGCGGAGGTGGTCATGACGCGGGCTCCAGGTAGCTCTCGTACAGCTCGACGGTGAGCGCGAAGTCCTCGGCGCTCTCGCCCCACAGCTCGTGGGAGTCGAAGCGCACGGAATAGACGTACTGGGGGTTCTCGCCCTGGAAGTGGGCGTGCGTGTCGGGCAGCAGGTGGGCGGGCTGCACGACCTCGACGACGCCGGTGTGCCCGCGCACGTAGCGGGGCAGCTTCGTGTGCCCTTCCGACGGGGTGCTGCGCGCGCGCACGGTGTCGCCCACGGCGAACGCGGGCGCCTCCGCCACGGTGCGCAGCGAACCGGCTGCCGTGGGCGCGTAGTCCGGTTTCCTCGGTTCCGGCACCGGCGGCTCCTCGACGGCCTCGCCGGTGATCGTGCGAGCGCGGGCGTCGATCGCCCCGGGTGCGAGGATCGCCGAATCGGTCAGCATCAGCTCGGCGGCGTTGAGCCACCGGCCGTAGTAGCCGTCGTCGAGGTAGTCGGCACGGTCGAGCCGTTCGAGGGCGTGCCGGAAGGCGTCGAGGTTCCGCCCGGACACCCGGCCCATCGTGAGCAGGGTGAGCGCGAAGGCACGACCCTCCCACGGCTCGGCGAAGGGCGGCTCGTCGCGGGTCGGGGCCGTGACCGGGCCCCAGCCCTCGGTCCCGCCCATATCGGAGATCCCGTCCATCACGCTCCTCTCCCTGGGGTGCAGGCGCCGTTTACCATAGTGGACGTCAGGTCCGTTCCGCGAGGTCGTGCAGGGCCGCGACGAAGCAGTCGAGCGGGGCCGTCGCCACGCCCGCCCCGATCTGGCCAGAGCCGTCGCTCGCGTGCAGGATGCCGGTGGTCACCTTCGGGGTGATCCCCAGCTCGACGACCAGGCGCGCGTCGACGCCCAGCGGGGTGCCGCGGAACCCCATCGCCGGCAGCGTGAACCGCCGGCTGGTGCCCACGCAGATCGCCCGGTAGCCCTCGGTGGCCGCGGCCGCGTCGGCCATCGTGCCGCCGAGGAAGGACGCGACGGCGGGGGAGTTGCCGGCCGCCGGCCCGCCCATGCCGGTCAGCTCGAGGACGGCGCTGTCACCGATGTCCGGTGCGGCGGTCTCCGGGCCCTGCCCGGCGTTGTAGAGCGCCTCCCCGACCGGCGGCGCGCCGGTGACATACCACGTCGGCGAGCCGGCGAGCTTGATCCCGAACGTGGTGCCGTTGCGCGCCATCGTGGTGACGATGCTTGACCCCGGCACCTGCTCGGCGGACAGCTGCAGCGACTTCGCCGCCGCCATCGCGAGGTTGAGGAAGAACAGGTGGTTGCCGGCCAGGTAGGCGGCGAACGGCTCCCGGACGGTCCCGGGAAGCGCGGCGATGTGCGGCAGCCAGGTGCGGGTGAGCAGGTTCGTGGCGGCCTGGGTGCGCATGTGCAGGTCATCGCCCATCTCGATGCCCTGGGCGGCGACCGTGAGCACGTCCAGCGGCCCGGCCCGCGCCACGATCGCGGCGATGGTGGGCCCGGCGGTGGCGGCGAGAAAACGGAGCCTGGCGATCGCCGCGTCGGTGTCGCGGCCGAACCAGGCCACGTCGCCGGGACCCTGGTTGAGCGGGGCGAACGCGCGCGTTCCTCCCTCAGCGTTCTCCACGACGAGAACCGGAGCCGATGGCCCGATCGCGCTGGCCATCGGGACGACGGTGTCGTGATGGTGTGCGGCGTCGAGTGTGATGGCGCCGCTGACCAGCAGCTGCTCGGCTTTCTCGACGCCGTCGGCCCAGCCCTCCGCGACGGTGGCGGCGCGCAGCGACCGCTGTAGCGGGTCGCAGTGCTGCGGGTAGGGCAGGGACGGGCCACAGTGCAGCAGCATCCGGCCCGTGACGCCCGGCACGGCTGTGTTGACCGTCGTGACGCCGACGAGCTGCGGAACGCCGTCGTTGAGGCGTCGGACGACCTCGGCGTTGGCCGCGTCGATGCCCGCGGCCGCGTCGCCGTGGAGGTGTTCGAGCGTGGCGACCATGGCACGGTCCCCGCCTGCCGGGATCCGCCAGTCCACCTGCTGCACCGGGGCGCCCTGGGCGCGGACGGCCTCGGCGAACATCGGCAGCCCGACGTTGACGACGGTGACGTCGTCGGGCAACACCAGCTCGGACATGCCTGACCCTTCTCTGACAGTAGATGCATAAACACTATCGGAGAATTCGCATCCTTCGCAGCCTAGCGTGACGAACACTGCCACGATTATCGCACGATGCTATGATGATCTGATGAGTACCAAGAGCCGACTGTCGGCGTCAGTGGACCCTGAGCTCGTCGCCGCCGGGCAGGCCGAGGTGGCTGCTGGCCGGGCCGAGAACTTGAGCGCCTGGGTGAACCATGCGCTGCACCGCCAGGTCGAGCACGATCGCCAGGTGCGGGCGCTCGACGAGTTCCTGGCCGCGTTCGAGGCGGACCACGGCGAGATCGGCGAGGACGAGATGCGGGAGGCGGTCCGGCGGGCACGGGGCCAGGCGGTGGTCGTTCGAGGCTCGGGGGTGGCATGACACTCGTGCTCGATGCCGGCGCCTTCGTCGCGGTTGAGCGTGCGGATCGCGCCGTCGTCGCGCTGATCAAGGCTGAGCGACGGGCGGGGCGGGTTCCAGTGACGCACGGCGGCGTCGTCGGGCAGGTGTGGCGCGGGGGTGCGGGCCGCCAGGCGAACCTCGCGCGGTTGCTTGCGGGAGTGCGGGTCGTTCCTCTCGACGACAGGCTGGCCCGGCAGGTGGGCGTGCTGCTGGGGCGCGCCGGTGGCAGTGACGTGGTCGATGCGGCCGTGGTGCTGCTGGCCGACGACGGCGACACGATCCTGACCTCGGACACCGGCGACCTCATCGTCCTCGCGTCCGCCACGGGCGTCCATCTCGAGCTGGTCGGAGTGCGCTGATGAGATACACCGACGGGCCCACCGTAGAGGCCACCGTGCAGGTGGCCGCCCCGCCGCAGCGGGTGTGGGAGCTGGTCAGTGACATCCACCTGATCGCCTCGCTGAGCACCGAGGTCCAGGAGGTGGGGTGGCTCGACGGCGTCGAGGCCGCCGCACCCGGTGCCACGTTTCGCGGCCGCAACCTGCACTCCGCCGTCGGGGAGTGGACGACCACGTGCTACGTGGTCGAGTGCGTGGCACCGCGGGTCTTCGCGTGGGCGATGGAGGACGTGGTGCACCCGTCGGCGAGCTGGCGTTTCGAGCTCACCGCGGCCGGCGGCGGCACGCAGCTGCGACAGTGGGCCCGGATAGGTCCGGGGCCGTCCCTGCTGAGCCGGGCGATCGAGGCGCGGCCGGACAAGGAGGAACGGATCGTCGCCGGCTGGCTGCGGGAGTTGCAGGCGGGTATCGACGCCACCCTGGCCGCACTCGCGGAGCTGGCCGAGCGGCGCTGACGCGCTCCGCGCCCGTGGCAGGCTGGCGGGATCGTCGATCCCGAGGAGCGCCATGCTGGCCCGTGTCCTGGACACCGTGCTGGACCGCACGATCGTGCCCGGCTACTCCCGCCTGGGCTACGTGCTGCGCTCGCGGAGCTGGACCGGCGAGCGCGCCGACCCGGCACCGGACGCGCTGCGCGGGCGCGTCGCGCTCGTCACCGGCGCGAGCGCCGGGCTGGGCACGGCGACCGTCGCTGGTCTGGCGCGGTTGGGGGCGAGCGTGCACCTGGTGGTCCGCGACACCGAACGTGGCGAACGAGCCCGGGCCGCGGTGGCCACCGCCGTCCCGGGAGCCGACCTGCACGTGTCGCGGTGTGACGTGAGCAGCCTTGCCGACGTCCGCCGGGCCGCCGCGGAGCTGGTGACGTCAGGTCCCGACCTGCTTGTGCACAACGCCGGCGTGCTCCCGCCGCAGCGACTCGTCACCGCCGAGGGTCATGAGCTCGCCTTCGCCACCCACGTCCTCGGCCCGTTCCTGTTGACCGCGCTGCTCGCCGACGCCCTCGCGTCGCAGGGGCGGGTCCTGTTCGTCTCCTCCGGCGGCATGTACGCGCAGAAACTCGCGCTCGACGACGTCGAGTCCACCCGCGAGCCCTACAACGGCACGGCCGCGTACGCGCGTACCAAGCGGATGCAGGTGGTGCTCGCCGGGCTGTGGGCCGACCGGCTGCGGGTCGACGAGGTCAGCGTGCACGCCGTGCACCCCGGCTGGGCCGACACTCCGGGGCTGACGGGGTCGTTGCCGTGGTTCGGGTCGGTGCTCGGCCCGCTGCTGCGCACGCCCGAGCAGGGTGCCGACACGACGGTATGGCTGGCTGCGGCGCCTGCGGCGGTGATCGGCACCGGCCGGTTCTGGCACGACCGGCGCACCCGGCCGGAGCACTACGTGCCGTGGACGCGCGAGGGCCCGGACGATCGAGTGCGGCTGTGGGAGCTGTGCGAACGGTTGACCGGCTGAGCTGCGCTGACGAGCTGAGCTCGCGGCGCCGGGCTCTGTCGGTGGCTCTACTCGGCGCAGCTTCGAGTGATCCTGGCGATCTCCAGGTCCAGGTCCATGTGGTCCGCCTCGGTGCCCATCGCGACCACGTCGGTGCTCGCGTCGACGAAGTGGTGCAGCAGGTCGCGGTCGACTTCCAGCACGGCGTGCCCGTCCGGCAACTGGATCGTGATCTCGATGATGTCGTAGCCCTGCACCTCCTGCGGGCTCATCCGGATGTCGCCGTCGCCTGCCGGGCCGACCAGCGCCTCGACCAGGAGATCGCGTGCGACGAGCCACTCGACCCACCGGTCGGGCCTGGTCTGGACCGCGAAGGTCACCGCGAACGGGTCGGACGCGGTATAGGTCCATCGCATCACGATCGGAGCGGGCTGCCCGTGGAGCACGGTGAACATGTCCTGCTGGACGGAGTCACTTGTCATCTCGTCGCCCCCTGGCGAGCCTGGCCGTCGCTCGTGCGACGACGTCATGGGGGACATCGCTGCGTGGCGCGGGAACGCTGCAACCTCGCGACGTGTTCACCCGATCAAGGGAGCAGAGCCGTCAGATGGTACGGATCGTGATGGTGATCTCGGGAGCTGCTCACCATTCAGCGGTGTTGCTGCCGTAGCCAGGAGCACCACGACAGGTCGAACGGGATTCGCAGCTCAAGCGGGGCGCGGTGGGCAGTCAGTGGTCTCCCACGATCGCCGCAATCAGCGGACCCGCGCGGCACCGGCCCGGCGCCTCCTGATCGAGGTGAGACGCCGGGCCGCGCACCAGATGTCGTTTGTCGGGGTACCCGAGTGCCTCGCGGCAACGAGGGTTCCTCGGTCACGTCACGACAGACTCGTCAGCTGTCGCTGGCTCGGTCGGAACCGGCTAGGCGAGCCCGGCGGTCGTGAGCACGCAGACAACGATACCGCCGATGGCGCCAGCGGGATCCGCGGCGACCGCGCCCAGCGTACCGACCGGGTCTGCCAGCGCTCCGGTCACGGTGGCGACGAGGCAGTTCTCCGCAGGGGCCTCCTCCGCAGGGGCTTTCTCCCCGGCACTGGCGAGACCGGCGGAGCCTAGGATGAGGCAGCCCGTCATCGCGAGGACAGCGGCAGATCGTGTGGTCCTGTTCATGTCGGATCTCCTTGGTGGCTGGGTGTGCGGGGTGTCACCGTGGCAGAGCCCGCGGGGAGCGACAAGCAAACTGGCGCAAGTGTGCCCGGCTAGGCCATGCCTGGTGACCTTTTGTCACCGTTACGAGTGAGGAATTTCACCCATATTGGTGTTCATCTAACCCGAATGACGTAGGTTGGCTCGTCTTAGTGACGACTGCTGCTGCGGCGCCGGTTCTCCCGCAGCAACTGGGTCGTTGCTGGTGGAGGCGTAGCTCCTGCATGATCAGCTCCGTTATCTCGACGGTTGCGCAGCCGTTAGGGTGCCGGGCAGCAGAGTGGTTACTTCGCGAGGTGAGCCATGACCCCGTCGGCACCGGCCTTCTACGCGGCGCGTGAGTTCCTGGTGGCGCACCGGGAGGACTACGACACGGCCTACCGCGACTTCCGCTGGCCCGAGATCGACGAGTTCAACTGGGCGATCGATCACTTCGACGCCGTCGCCGCCGATCCTGAGCGCGGGGTGGCGCGGGCACTGTGGATCGTCGAGGATGACGGGACCGAGGCGCACTGGACCTTCGCCGAGCTCTCCGCGCGGTCGAACCAGGTGGCCAACTGGCTGCGCGCCCACGGCGTCGCCCGCGGTGACCGGATCATCCTCATGCTCGGCAACCAGGTCGAGCTCTGGGAGACGCTGCTCGCCGCGATGAAGCTGGGCGCGGTCGTCATCCCGGCCACGACGCTGCTACACGCCTCGGACCTGCGTGACCGGCTCGACCGGGGTGGGGCGAGCCACGTGGTCGTCGGCGGGTCGGACGTGGCCAAGTTCGACGGCGTCGAGGGCGACTACACCCGCATCGTCGTCCGTCCGGAGAACGACACGGCACCCGCGGGCTGGCTGGACTACGTCGGCGCCGAGGCGGCTGAGGCCACGTTCACCCCGGACGGCGCCACCCACGGCACCGACGCCTTGCTGCTGTACTTCACCTCCGGCACCACGGCGACGCCTAAGCTCGTGGAGCACACCCACGCGTCCTACCCCGTCGGGCATCTGTCCACGATGTACTGGATCGGCCTCGCCCCCGGTGACGTGCACCTGAACATCTCCTCGCCCGGCTGGGCCAAGCACGCGTGGAGCAACGTCTTCGCGCCGTGGATCGCCGAGTCGTGCGTGTTGGTCATGAACTACACCCGGTTCGACGCCGAGTCGGTGCTCGACGTGCTCGACCGCTGCGGCGTCACGAGCTTCTGCGCGCCTCCGACCGTGTGGCGGATGCTCATCCAGGCCGACCTGTCGGGCCTGGCGAACCCGCCCACGAAGGTCGTCGGGGCGGGGGAGCCGCTGAACCCCGAGGTGATCGAGCAGGTCGAGAAGGCCTGGGGAGTGCGGATCCGCGACGGGTTCGGCCAGACCGAGAGCACCGTGCAGATCGGCAACCCGCCGGGGCAGGCGATCAAGCCCGGCTCGATGGGACGGCCGATCCCGGGCTACGCGGTGGCGCTGCTCGACCCGGCCACCGGTGAGCTTGCCGACGAGGGCGAGATCTGCCTCGATCTCGCCCGTCGCCCGCTCGGGTTGATGGTCGGCTACGCCGGCGATCCCGAGCGCAACGCCGAGGCGATGGCCGGCGGGTACTACCACACCGGTGACCTGGGATCCCGGGACGAGGACGGCTACATCGCCTACGTCGGCCGGGCCGACGACGTGTTCAAGGCGTCGGACTACCGGATCAGCCCGTTCGAGCTGGAGAGCGTGCTCATCGAGCACCCCGCCGTGGCCGAGGCCGCGGTCGTCCCGTCGCCCGACCCGGTGCGGCTGGCGGTCCCGAAGGCCTACGTCGTGCTGGCCGCCGGGTTCGAGCCCACCGAGGAGACGGCGCGGACGATCCTGGAGTTCGCCCGCGACCACCTCGCGCCGTACAAGCGGATCCGTCGCCTGGAGTTCGCCACGCTGCCCAAGACGATCTCCGGGAAGATCAGGAGGGTGGAGCTGCGGGAACGGGAGATCGAGCAGCGCAGCACCGGTCGCGAGGACGTCGCGGTGCTTGCGGGGGAGTTCGCCTTGTGAGGAGCGTCGCGGCGGCCGGGCTCCTGGTCGGTCAGGCGGTGGGCGGGGAGTAGCGCCCTGAGTAGTGTCCTGGCCATTGCTCGTGCGGAATCCGCGTGATGGCGAGCACGTCGCCGATCGTCGACCACTCGTTGCGGCCGAGCCGCGCGAGCGGACGGAGCTTGACGATCGACGGGAGCCCGCCCCGGTGGGGATCGCCGTCGAACACGTCGGTGCTGACGGCGGCGTGCACCACCCTGCCGATCACCACCGTCGAGTCCCCCAGCTCCAGGGTCTGGTGCAGCCGGCACTCCAGCGCCACCGGTGACTCCGCCACCCGCGCCGGCGCGACGAGCCTGCTCGGTTCGGGGGTCAGACCGACCTCGCGGAACTCGCTCACGGCGGCCGGGAAGTTCGTACCCGTCGCGTTGACCTGCTCGAACAGGGGCTCGGTGGCCAGGCAGACGACGAACTCACCGGTCTCGCGGACGTTGCGCAGCGAGTCCTTCACCCCGACGCTGGTGAACTGGACCATCGGCGGATCCACGCAGGAGACGGTGAAGAACGAGTGCGGCGCGAGGTTGTCCACACCGGCGGCCGACCGGGTGGACACCCACGCGATCGGCCGCGGGACGACCACCGCGGTGAGCAGCGAGTAGAACGGCCGGGGGCCCAGCTCGACGGGGTCCAGGTCGGTGCGCATGGTGACGATCATCCCTCGCCGGGCCGCCGTCGACCGGGTTCTGCTGAGGAAGCACGCCGATGCTGTGCACGCTCGGCGATCGGGCGGTCGAGACCCGCCGCTGTGACACTAGGCTCTGCGGAACCGCCGTCACCCGTCGTGGTGTCGAACGGTCCCCGATCCCAACGAGCCGTCGAGGAGAGACACGTACATGGCGCCCGAGGTGGGAACCGAAGCCCCCGACTTCACCCTCAAGGACCAGAACAACCAGGAGGTCACGCTCTCGTCGTTCCGCGGCGAGCGCAGCGTCCTGGTGGTCTTCTACCCGTTCGCGTTCTCCGGCATCTGCACGGGTGAGCTGAGCGCGGTCCGCGACGACTTGGCCAGTTTCCAGAACGACGACGTGCAGATCCTGGCCGTCTCCGTGGACCACGCGTTCGCGCTGAAGGCCTGGGCCGACGCGCAGAGCTACGAGTTCCCGCTGCTGAGCGACTTCTGGCCGCACGGTGAGGTCGCCAAGGACTACGGGGTGTTCAGCGGCGACGCCGGGTTCGCCCTGCGCGGCACGTTCCTCGTCGACAAGACGGGGATCGTCCGGTTCGCCGAGGTCAACGGCGCGGGTGAGGTACGCGAGCAAGAAGCGTGGAAGAAGGCCGTCGCCGCGCTGGCGGCCTGAACCACCGACCCGGGTGCGGCGCCGCGCTCGGGTCTCCGGGCGCGTAGCTCAGCGGGAGAGCACTCGGCTTACACCCGAGCGGTCGCAGGTTCGAACCCTGCCGCGCCCACCATCGTGAGCAGCGGCGCGGTACGCGACCCAGCTACGATTCATCAGACACTCGGTGATGCTACGTTTGCATTCGTGGACGTCAGTTATCGGACTGCGGACGCAGCAAAGCGGCTCCAGCGGTTACATCTGATTGCGGGCGAACCCCGTAGAGATTGCTACCGACGTCGGGTGATTCCCGGCTTGTCGGCCCAGTTCAGCACGCCACACGTGGACTCTTCCGGGCCCTGCAACCGTGATCGTCGATGATGTTCGGTCACCGCTTCACGTCGCCGCTGGCAGCACCCTTGCATCCGGACCGGGGAAATAGATGGACTCGTGGCCGTCCTGCCAGCGAACGCGGTAATGCTGCTGCTCACCGTCGCCTATCACTTCGACCACCTGGCCCTGCCGGCGCGGTGTATCGAGCGTACTGGTCTCGATGATGATCTGGTCACCCGTGGTGGCTTGCATCGCACACCTCCTCTCGCCTGGGCAACCAGTATGAGGGGTCGTCGGGGCCAGAGCTAGAGGCTGGCCATTTGGACCTCGCCCAAGATGATCAGCACCGCTATCTCTCGACGTTGCCGAGTGTCGCTGGTCTGGGACGCACACCGAACGTCGTCGTCGAACCTGCCGCGGTCGATCAGTCCGGTAACAGGACCGAGTGCAGGTCCCCTGCCTGATCTCGCGCCTGCACGCCTCGACCTTGACTGCCTGGTTGAGTGGGTGGTGGCCAAGCCCATGCGGCTCGCGAGGGTTCCCGCGACCCCATCCTGACGTGCGCCGATGGCAGGCGCGCGGGTGTGCAGTGGTCGTCGGGCATGATTGCCCGCTGGCGGAGGGAGGGGCGTGTACCGGGACTTCTACTCGACGATGGCGCAGGTCTTGCCGGTGTTGCTGCTGGCCCTGGTGTGGGACGCGAACTACCTGCAGCGGCTGCGTGCCCAACCCCGGCTCGCACGCCGGGTGGATCCGGCCGGAGTGTGGTTCTGGACCAAGCCACGGGTCCGGGTGTACTTGCTGGTCGTCACCGGGGTGCTGGTCGCTGGGATCGCGGTCAGCTTGCTCGTGCTGGCCGGCACGCTCGGCGACACGGCGTGGTTGCGCGGGGTGCTGGTCGGCGTGTTGCTGCTGGCGCTGGTCACGCTGCTGGTCCGGATCGCGTCGGACACCGTCGGGGCAACCCGGACGTGATCGGCGTTCTCGGTGGTGAGCGCGGCCCGTCCTGCGGGTCGGTTCTGGGTTCGATAAGTACGGGGGCAACCGGACATTTACCGGACATCTGTGGTTTCAGCACATCAGCCAGCACCGAGTTCTCTAGGGTGGCCCAGTTCTGTAGCCGGGTTCTGGAGGTGGAGAGATGGTCGTTCCCAGTCCTGTCCTCCGGACGCGGCTGGAGCAGCTGGTGTGCCGGTTGCGCCGGACCAGGACGGAGTTTCGCCACGACTTCGAGCGCATCTCGGCTCAGCTGGGCCGCACGCTCACCGTGTCGGAGCGGCAGGCGAGGCGTTGGCTGGCCGGCGGCCTCGACGGTCTTCCGCATCCCGCCGCCTGCCGGGTTCTGGAGCAGATGTTCGGTGAGAGCGCCGAGCGGCTGTTCGGGCCGGCCGAGACCGACGTTCCCGTTGAGAGCGCAACCACTGCGGTCCTCGAACCGGCGCCGGTGAACAGCGAGCCGGTCGGGACCCTGGCAGTACAGCGGGAGGTCGCCCTGGCCGCCGCCGAGTCAGCCCGGTTCGGACAGTCCGCCGAACAGTCCAACGTCGGCCCGCGAGCCCTGGAGCAGTGCCGCGCCGATCTCACCCGGCTCGTCACCCGCTATCCCAGCCGGCCCGTCTATCCCACGTTCATGGAGCTGTGCGCGCTGCGGGACCGGGTGTTCGCGTTGCTCGAAGGCCGTCAACCCCCGGGGCAGCGGCGCGAGCTCTATCTCCTGGCTGGTGCGCTGTGCGGGGTGCTTGCCAACGCCTCCCTCGACCTCGGCCGGCGGCAGGCCGCCGAGACGCAGGCCCGCACCGCGTTCCTGTGTGCCGAGCTGGCCGGTAACAATGCGCTGTGCGCCTGGGTCCGGGGCACCCAGAGCCTGATCGCCTACTGGGACGACCGGCCCCGCGACGCCGTCGAGCTCGCCACCGACGGCTGGCGCTACGTCCCCGAGACCGGCACCGCTCGTGTCCGGCTCGCCGCGATCGAGGCCCGCGCCCAGGCCCAGCTGCACCACCAGCGCGCCACCGAGAACGCCCTCGCCCGCGCGGATCGGGCCCGTGAAGAGGTCAGGGACGTTGACGACCCGGGCGGGTTGTTCGCCTTCCCGGTGGCCAAACAGATCTTCTACTCCGCCACCGCTCGGCTCTGGCTGGCCGGTCACGCGAACTGCGCCACGGCCGAGCGCGATGCGGCGAACGCCGTGGTGCTCTACGAGACCGATCCTCCGCAGCAGCGCCGCCTCGGCGAGCTGTGCCTTGTCCGGCTGGATCTCGCGGTGGCCAGGCTCGGTCGAGACGATCTCGACGGTGCCGCCGAACAAGTCCACGACGTCCTGGCCGTTGCCGCCGACCGCTGTACCGACAGCATCGCCCGCCGTCTCGGCCAGGTCGCCCGCGTGGTGCGGCGGCCCCGGTACCGCACCTCCGCGCACGCGACGGATCTCGGCGACCGGATCCATCTCTTCATCCACCCCGGCCTTCCGGTGTTGGCCGGAGTGGACGGGTGAGTGTGCCGGTCACGGTCGGTCTGCTCCATCCGGGCCGGATGGGGGCCGCCATCGCCGCGCAGGTCACCAGCAACGGTCACACCGTCCTGTGGTGCCCGGACGGGCGCAGCGAGGCCACCCATCGCCGCGCGACGGACGCGCGGCTCCGCCCGGTCGTGCTCGGAGAGCTGATCGCGGACAGCGAGATCATCCTGTCGATCTGCCCACCCGCCGTTGCCGAGGAGATCGCCGTCCACGTCGCCGATGCCGGGTACAGCGGTATCTATGTCGACGCGAACGCCATCAGTCCCGCGCGCATGCAGCGGATCGCCACCCGGCTCGTCGAGGCGGGTGCAGCTGTCGTCGACGGTTGCATCGTCGGGCCGCCACCGGGCGGACGCCCGTCGACCCGGCTCTATCTCGCCGGAGCGGAGACCGCCAGCCGTCGGGTCGCGGACCTGATTGCCTGGACGTCGGCGGAAGCCGTCCATCTCGGAGAGCGAACGGGCCAGGCCAGCGCGCTGAAGATGGCCTTCGCCTCCTACCAGCGGGCGAGCCGCGCCGCCGCCGCCGTCGCCCACGCCCTCGCCGACGACCACGACGTCATCGACACGCTCCTGCACGAAGCCCGCCGCATGCCCAGCGACATTCTCGCCGACCGCAACTACCTCCCCAGCCTGGTCGGCCGAGCTTGGCGCTGGGTGCCGGAGATGCACGAGGTCGCCGACACCCTGCGCGAGCAACACCTGCCCGCAGATCTTGCCCTCGCCACCGCCGAGATCCTGCAACGCTGGGCCGACGCGACGATCGACGAGGCCACCGATCCAGCCACTGTGCTGCTACATCTGCACGAACACCGCAGGCCGGCTCCCTGAGCACCGGGCCGACCACGGCAACGCTGGATTCGCCGGGCCGAATGGCCCGTGCAGAATCACGGCATGCGGACGGTATGCGGTTGGGAGCGGCTGGTCCAGACGCTCGTCGGTCGGGGCGCGGCGCCGGTCACGGAGGTGCGGTCGCTGGCCGGTGGGCGGGAGCCGCTGCTGGACGGCCGCTTCGGAGAGCAGCGCCGCCACGGCGTCCGGCTCGATCAGGTGGATGGTACGACGTGCGGCAGCGCCGTACTCGTCGCGCTCGCCGCATGGGCGAATACGGCGGAGGTACGTCGTCTCGACGGTGAGGGGGCTGCCGGGGCGGCCGGTTTCGGCGCCCGGTACGACGCCCGGCAGCGGCAGGTGCACCGGGAGTCCAGGCGGTTCTGGCCGCAGGCGCTCGGCACCACCCCGTGGGGCATGGCCGCATGGCTGCGGCGCCACGTGCCCGGTGCGCGGCCCTATCACGTGCGGCTGGTGGACGACGTGTCCACAGCCGACGTCACCGATGTGCTCAACGCGGTGACCGCTGCGCTCCTGGCGGGTCGGCCCGTGCCGTTGCTCCTCGGTCGGTTCGTGCCGCGGCACTACGTACTGGCGTTGGGTCTGCATCGCGGCGGCTGGCGGGTGTACGACCCGGCGAGCGGTCAGGTGCGGGCGCTGGACCTGCAGCTGGTGCTGCAGCGCAGCCTCGCCCCGGTGCTGGGTTACGACCGCCTGCACGCCGCCCTCCTCCCCACCTGACCCAGCCCCCGCGAGTCCCCCATTCGAGCACTATGACGTAAGACAACCCTCCCGCGCGGGAGGCGCTGGTGGATGCGCTGCGCGAGGACACAACGCGGACGAGTCCCGGGACCGTGCTTGCAGCCCGGGAGCTCGTCAGCTTGAGTCGCTCTACTGAGGTTCGCCTGCCACTTGGTGGCATTGCTCGGCGATCGTGCTTCGGCCGACCTTCAACACCGCACAGGCGAAACCGGGCACGGTATTCCGGTTCCAGACGACACCCTGGACGTTTGTGTTCGAGTCGCAGCGTGAGCCTGGGTCGATAGTCGCGGAGTCGACGACACCGCCGTTGAGGTCGCGCAGTTCGTAGGTCATCGTCCAGTTGCACAGTGGCGGGACGGCTGTGAAGCCCGCAGCCTGGCTCTCGACGTACAGGCCGGTGCCGGTGACGCCGTGGTCCAGCTCGCCCTGGGGGACCGGGTAGTCCCCCCGCGGCGTAGGCACAGTGCCGCCGCCGAACGGCTCCGAGCCTCTGGCGCTCGCCTGGGCCGAGCCCACAAAGAGTCCGGTGGCGAGCATCGTCATCGCGGCGATGGCAATGGGCTTGCGTACGCTCATGGTTGCGTTCCTTCTCCATCGGGTCTCGTGACGACCGTTTTCCACTGTCTATTGAGCGCTCAACCACGCCCGGCCATCGTTGTCTTGAGGACCGCGGGCATCGTCTGACACCCAGCCGCACTGTGTGATCATCAGCGTGGCGGTAGGCGGGATACAGCCGCGACTTGATCATGCCAAATCGCGTCGTGCGCAGCTGACAATCAGTATTGATTCTGGCCGGGAGTGTAGCACAAAGTAGAGACGACGATGGCCAGTTTCGGTGAAAGGATGCCTCGATAGGGTGGTCTTCTGTGCTCAGCTGGTGACGTCGAGCTGGATGTTCACCTTCGTCGGGTGAAGTCGCACCACCAGCTCACCCGGCACGCCGTTGCGCCTCCCGAACTCCTCGGCGCGGTCCGCACCCAGGTATCGACCGGCGATCGCGGTCGCCGACCGGACGAGCTCGGCGGTGTCCTCGGACACGACTGCGTCGCCTTGCACCTGCACGAATCCATACGGCGGCACCTCGGAGTCCACGCAGATCGTCAGCCGCGGGTCGCGCATGATGGCGCGGCCCTTGGCGCTGCCCTTTCCGGTGTTGAACAGCAGCTCGTCGCCCTCGACGACGAACCAGATCGGCGCGACGAGTGGACGTCCGTCGGCGGCGACGTATCCGAGCTTGCCGGTGCGGGTCCCAGCCACGAGGAACGCGCGGACCTCCGCGTCCAGTGTTGCCATGACCGCACTGTAGCCACCGAGACCCTCCCGTTCCGGGGGACTCGCGGGGGTGGGATGGGGGTGGATCGTAGAGTTGGGGGGTGACCGAGACCCTCCCACCGCGCACCGCCGATCTGCCCGCCCAGTGGAACCCGGGCGAGGTAGAGGCTGGCATGTACCAGCGGTGGGTCGAGGCCGGCTACTTCACCGCCGACGTGGGCAGCGACAAGCCGCCGTTCTGCATCGTCATCCCGCCACCGAACGTCACCGGCAGCCTGCACATGGGCCACGCGTTCGAGCACTCGTTGATCGACATCCTGGTCCGGCGCCGCCGCATGCAGGGCTACGAGACCCTGTGGCTGCCCGGGATGGACCATGCAAGCATCGCCGTGCACGCGTTGGTCGAGCGCGCGCTCGCCGCTGAGGGCACCAGCCGCCGCGAGCTGGGCCGGGAGGCGTTCCTCGAGCGCACCTGGGAGTGGAAGGCCGAGCACGGCGGCGCCATCCTCGCCCAGATGCGCCGCCTCGGCGAGAGCCTCGACTGGACCCGCGAGCGCTTCACCATGGACGCTGGCCTCAACCGCGCCGTCGTCACGATCTTCAAGCGGCTCCACGACGACGGCCTGATCTACCGCGCCGAGCGGATGGTCAACTGGTCGCCGGAGATGCGCAGCGTGCTGTCCGACATCGAGGTCGAGCACCGCGACGTCTCCGGTGAGCTCGTCTCCATCCGTTACGGCGACGGTGCCGACGCGCTCGTCGTCGCGACCACCCGCGTCGAGACGATGCTCGGCGACACCGCCGTCGCCGTGCATCCCGACGACGAGCGCTACGCCCACCTCGTCGGCCGCGAGATCGAGCTGCCGCTGGTCGGCCGGATGATCAAGATCGTGGCCGACGATCACGTCGACCCGAGCTTCGGCACCGGCGCGGTCAAGGTCACCCCGGCGCACGACCCGAACGACTTCGAGATCGGCCGCCGCCACAACCTGCCGATGCCGACGATCATGGACGAGTCCGGCGTCATCACCGGCACCGGCACCGAGTTCGACGGCATGGACCGCTTCACCGCGCGCGTCGCCGTCCGCGAGGCGCTGGCCGCGCAGGGCCGGATCGTCGCCGAGAAGCGCCCGTACGTGCACAACGTCGGGCACTCGTCGCGGTCTGGGGAACCCATCGAGCCGCGCCTGAGCCTGCAGTGGTTCGTCAGGGTCGGCCCGCTCGCCCAGGCCGCGGGTGACGCCGTGCGCGACGGCCGGGTCGCCGTGCACCCGCCCGAGCTGGAGCCGCGCTGGTTCGGCTGGGTCGACAACATGCACGACTGGTGCATCTCCCGGCAGCTGTGGTGGGGCCACCGCATCCCGGTGTGGTACGGCCCCGACGGCGGGGTCGTGTGCCTGGGCCCCGACGACGAGCCGCCCGGCGCGGGCTGGGCGCAGGACGAGGACGTCCTCGACACCTGGTTCTCCTCGGGGCTGTGGCCGTTCTCCACGCTCGGCTGGCCGGACACGACGCCGGACCTGGAGCGGTTCTACCCGACCTCGGTGCTGTTCACGGGCTACGACATCCTCTTCTTCTGGGTCGCCCGGATGATGATGTTCGGGCTGTACGCGATGGACGGGGCACCGCCGTTCCACACCATCGCGCTGCACGGGATGGTGCGCGACCAGTTCGGCAAGAAGATGTCGAAGTCGGCGGGCAACACCGTCGACCCGCTGGAGTGGATGGATCGCTACGGCACCGATGCGCTGCGCTTCGCCCTGGCCCGCGGGGCGAACCCGGGTACCGACGTGCCGGTCGGCGAGGACGCCGTGGCCGCCGCGCGCAACTTCGGCACGAAGCTGTGGAACGCCACGAGATTCGCGCTCGGGGTCGGCGCCGACCCGCGCCTGTCGTTGCCCGCGGCCCCGACCGACGCCGACGCGTGGATCCTCGGACGCCTGCGCGAGGTGCGGGAGCAGACCGACGCGCTGCTGGAGGACTACCAGTTCGCCAAGGCGGTCGAGGGGCTCTACCACTTCACCTGGGACGAGTTGTGCGACTGGTACCTCGAGCTCGCCAAGGTCCAGCTCGCCGACGGCGCCACCGCGGACGGCACCCGCGCCGTGCTCGGGCACGTCCTCGACGCGCTGCTGCGGCTGCTGCACCCGGTCACCCCGTTCCTCACCGAGGCGCTGTGGATCGCCCTCACCGGCGGAGAGTCCGTCGTCGTCGCGCCGTGGCCGGTCGAGGCCGGTGCGGCCACCGACGTCGCGGCCACCGCGCGCGTCGCGGCGGTGCAGGAACTGGTCACCGAGGTGCGTCGGTTCCGCACCGAGCAGCGCGTCCCCGACAACCGCCGGGTTGCCGCCCGGCTGGTGGGGCTGGACGAGGCCGGGCTCGGCGGGCACCGCGCGGCCGTCGCGTCGATGGTCCGCCTGGACGCGCCGGGGGAGGGCTTCGCGCCGACCGCGACGTTGGAGGTCGCGCTCGCCGCGGGCACCGTCCACGTCGAGCTGGACACCTCCGGCGCCATCGACGTGGCCGCCGAGCGCGCCCGGCTCGGCCGCGACCTGACCGCCGCGCGCAAGGAGCTCGAGCAGGCCGACGCGAAGCTGGGCAACCCGAGGTTCGTGGAGAAGGCCCCGGCCGAGGTCGTCGAGGGCATCCGGGCGCGGCGCGGCGCCGCCGTCGCCGGCATCGAACGGGTCACGGCCCGGCTCGCTGCGCTGCCGCCCTCGTGACCGACCCCTGGGAGGTGGGACCCGGCGGCGAGGTGGCCGGGTTCGCGGAGTTCGTCGCCGTGGAGGCGGCGCTGGACCGCCGCTGGCCGGAGACGGTCATGGAACCCTCGACCGAGCGGATCGCCGCGCTCGTGGACGTGCTCGGCTCGCCGCAGCGCGGTTATCCCGTCGTGCACCTGACCGGCACCAACGGCAAGACGTCGACGGCGCGCATGGCCGACGCGCTGCTCACCGAGATCGGGCTGCGCACCGGGCGTTACACCAGCCCGCATCTGCAGCAGGCCACCGAGCGGATCAGCGTGGACAACCGGCTGGTCACCCCGGAGCGCTACGTCGAGATCTACCGCGACGTCGCGCCGTTCGTCGAGCTGGTCGACGCGAAGGGGGGTGTCCCGCTCTCCAAGTTCGAGGTCCTCACCGCGATGGGCTTCTCCGCGTTCGCGGACGCGCCGGTCGAGGCCGGCATCGTCGAGGTCGGGCTGGGCGGGCGCTGGGACGCCACCAACGTCGTCGACGGCGCCGTCGCGGTGATCACCCCGATCGGGGTGGACCATGTGGAGTTCCTCGGCGCCGACCTGCTCGGGATCGTCCGGGAGAAAGCCGGAATCATCAAGCCCGGTGCGGTCGCGGTGCTGGCCGCGCAGGACAAGGCCGTGGCCGAGGTGCTGCTCGAGCGGTGCACCGAGCTCGACGTGCAGGTCGCCCGCGAGGGCGTGGAGTTCGGTGTCCGCGACCGGGAGCTCGCCGTGGGCGGGCAGCGGCTCACGGTGCAGGGGCTCGGCGGTGTGGTTGACGACATCGTCCTGCCGCTGCACGGCGAGCACCAGGCGAGCAACGCGGCGCTCGCGCTGGCGGCCGTGGAGGCGCTGATCGGTGCCGGGCCGCGGCAGCCGGTCGATCCCGACGTGATCCGGGCGGCGTTCGCGGGCGTGTCGTCCCCGGGACGGCTGGAGCGGCTCGCGGCCGGACCGGAGGTGCCGACCGTGCTCGCCGACGCCGCGCACAACCCGCACGGCGCTCGCGCCCTCGCCGCGGCCTTGACCTCGGAGTTCCGGTTCACCCGGCTGGTTGGCGTGCTCGGGGTTATGCGGGGCAAGGACGCCCGCGGGATGCTCGCCGAGCTGGAGCCGGTCCTGCACGAGGTCGTCGTCACGGCCAATTCCTCGCCCCGCGCGATGGACCCCGACGAGCTCGGCGCACTCGCCGCCGAGGTGTTCGGACGTGACCGGGTCAGCGTGGAGCCCGCGCTGGCCCACGCCGTCGAGCAGGCGCGGGAGCTGGCCGAGGAGGGTGGTGAGTCGGGCGTCGGGGTGATCGTGACCGGCTCGGTGGTCACGGCGGGGGAGGCCCGCACCCTGTTCGGCAAGGTGCCCGGGTGAACGCTCCGGATCCGATGAAGGGGCTGCGGGGGGTGTTCGCCGCGACGCTCGTGCTGGAGTCGATCGTGGTGCTGCTCGCGCTGCTGGTGCTGCCGAAGTTCGGGGAGGGCGCCACGCCGCTCGGCGTCATCGTGATCGCTGCGCTGGCCGCCGCGATGATCGTGGCGGCTGGGGTGCAGCGGCAGCCGTGGGGTCTACGGCTCGCGCTCGCGCTGCAAGTCGTCATGATCGCCTGCGGGCTGCTGGTGCCCGCGCTGGGCGTGCTGGGTGTGGTGTTCGCGCTCGTCTGGGGTGGGCTGCTGGTCCTGCGTCGCGACATGGCCGGGAAGATCGCGCGCGGCGAGCTGCCCGGCCAACAGACCTCTGATCCGTAAGGAAGGCGGCGCAGCGAGCTGCCCGTCGTCGAGCACACTGTGGACATGGCCACCACCACGCCGCGCCGCTCGCTGCGCCGCCACCCCGTCGTCTGGACGGTACTCGCTGTCGTCGCCGTGCTCGCTGTTGTCGCGCTGTACCTGTTGCAGCCGTGGAAGCTGTTCGTCGACCAGACCGTCGACGAGGCTCTGCCCGTGGCCTCGGCTCCAGTTGAGCCCGGGGTGGTCGCTCCTGCCGAGCCTGCTGCGCCGGTCGAGCCGGTCGAGCTGGCTCGTGGTGAGTTCATCAGTCACGAGCACACGACCACCGGTTCGGCGGTGGTACTCGAGCTGCCCGACGGCTCGCGCGTGCTGCGGCTGGAGGACCTGGACACCAGCAACGGCCCGGTGCTGAAGGTGTGGCTCACCGACGCGCCGGTCATCGAGGGCCGCGACGGCTGGGGTGTCTTCGACGACGGCAACTGGGTCGACCTCGGTGAGCTCAAGGGCAACGTCGGCAGCTCCAACTACCCGATACCGGTCGACGTGGACCTCACCGAGCTCGACAGCGTCAGCATCTGGTGCGAGCGGTTCAGCGTCTCCTTCGGTGCCGCCGCCCTGGAACCGACGACGACCTGAGCCGTCGATAGGGTGCACGTCGTGACTGAACGCACCCTGGTCCTCGTCAAGCCCGACGGCGTCGAGCGCAAGCTGGTCGGCGAGGTTCTCGCCCGTATCGAACGCAAGGGCCTCGACATCGTGGCTCTGGAGCTGCGCACCGTCGACCATGAGCTGGCCACCCAGCACTACGCCGAGCACGACGGCAAGCCGTTCTTCGAAGACCTGCTGGAGTTCATCACCTCCGGCCCGGTGCTGGCGGCTGTCGTGGCGGGCCCGCGGGCCGTCGCCGCGTGGCGCCAGCTCGCTGGCGGCACCGACCCCGTCGAGAAGGCGACGCCGGGCAGCATCCGCGGCGACTTCGGGTTGGAGACCCAGTCCAACCTGGTGCACGGCTCGGACTCGCCGGAGAGCGCAACCCGCGAGATCAAGCTCTGGTTCCCGCACCTGTGAGTGTGGCCGGGGATGGCGGGCCGTTTGTCAGCGGGCCGCACCTCGTTCGTGAGGTGCACCCGGAGATGGCGACGGCACTGGGTTCGCTCTGGCTCGACGTGGTGCGCACAGGCGGCGCGGTGCGATTCCGTCTCGACACCCCCGAGGAGACGGTTCGCGCGGCCGCGGAGCAGGAGATCGAACAGGTCCGGGCCCGGCGCCAGCAGCTTCTCGTGCTCGGGGCCGATCACACGCTGGTTGGAACCGTTTTTCTGCGCCGTGGGGAGTGGATCAACGCTGAGCACCGCGCCGAGGTGTTCCTGCTCATGGTCCGGCCCGACCTGCAGCGCCGCGGCTGGGGCACCGTGCTGCTCGACGCTGCGGTCGCCCACGCCCGGGCGCTGGGCCTCGAGCAGTTGCTGCTCGCGACCCGGGGCGGAACGTCGCTGCCTGCGTTCTACACGGCGCGCGGGTGGACCGAGGTCGGCGTCTGGCCGGACGCGCTGCGCATCGCCCCCGACGATCTCCGCGACGAACACTGGCTCCAGCTGCGCCTCGGGCGCTCGTGAGCGGAAATCGTCGCCCGAACAGCGTTATCCGCGCACAGGCCGAAGGGCGAGGGCAGCCAGGGCTGCGGCCCCGGCGCACACCGCGGTGATGGCGAAGATCTCCCGGTACTGGGTGAGCAGCGCGGCGTTGACCGCAGCGGTGTAGGCCGCGAGCAGCTGCTGGTACACGTCCGGGTCGAGGAACGCCCCGGACGCGTCGACCGGAAGCGGGATGGTCAGCGCCCCGGTGAGTTGGTTGAAGCGGTGCAACCCCCACCCGGTCAGCGCCGCCACCCCGATCAGCATGCCGGCCGTGCGGGCCACGACCACGGCGGCGGACGCGATCCCGTGCCGGTCCGCCGGCACGGCGCGCAGCACCGCCGCCGAGACCGGGGCGATCACCAGCCCGAGGCCCAGCCCGGCGAGCGCAAGATCGGTATCGAGCATCGACAGCCCGGCGACGCGGGTCGCGACGAGCGGGTCGGCGGGCCAGCCCGACATCAGCCAGTACGCGACCGCCGCGAGGGCCATGCCGGTCGCTCCGGTCGCCGCCTCGCCCAGCCGCCGTGCGAGTACCCCGCCCAGGAGTGCCCCGACCGGCAGCGCGACCAGGAACCGGGTGAGCAACAGGGCGGCGCCCGTGGCGTCGCGGCCCAGCAGGGTCTGGGCGAACAGCTCCACGTCGACGAGTGTGACCAGCAGCGCGGTCCCGGCGAGGAAGCTCACGACGAGCCCGGCCAGCAGCGGGCGTCCGGCGACGCCCGCCGGATCGAGCAGCCGCGTCCGCGCCCGGGCCTCCCAGACGCCGAACGCGACGAGCGCAACGACGGCCGCGGCGATCGTCGGCCAGCCCCACGGCGGCAGCACCGCCCGCTGCGGCTCGGGGTTGTACAGCGCGACGACCAGCAGTGCGAGCGCCGCGGCGAGCAGCAACCCACCGATGACGTCGACCCGCGCCGGTTGATCCGACGACGCCGACCGGCGAGGCAGCCCCAAGTGCACCCCGATCATCGCCACGGCGGCCAGCGGCACGTTCACCCAGAACACCCCGCGCCAGCCGACCAGGACGGCGAGCCCGGCGCCATAGAGCGGACCGACCACGCTGCCCAGCTCCTGTGCCGCCCCGACCAGGCCGAGTACGGTGGCGCGGCCCCGCTCGGCGACGAGGTCACCGGCCAGCGCCATCGTCACCGGCAGCAGCGCCCCACCCGCGATGCCCTGCAGCGTGCGCCCGGCGACCACCGTGGTGAGGTCCGTGCCGAGGGCCGTGATCACCGAACCCACCGCGAAGCCGACCAGGCACAGCTGCACCACCACCCGACGGCCGTAACGGTCCGAGAGCTGCCCGAGTAGCGGCATCGCCGCGACGTAACCGAGTAGGTAGCCGGTGACCAGCGGGGTGGCCCGCTCCAGCCGGTTCAGCGGCACCGCGAGATCGTCGATGATCGACACCAGCAGCGTGACGACGACGTAGGTGTCGAGGGCGCCCAGCAGCACGACGGCGGCGCCGACGCCGAGCGCCAGCCGCGGGCGCGCGGCGGGTGCGGTGCGTAGCGCCATATGCCCTCCTAGCCTAGCTCGGGGCCGTGATGGTGACCGGGGCGTCGTACTCCGACAGCCGCACCGTGACGAGCCCGCCGCGCTCCTCGCCCGGGCCGTCGGGAAGCTGCAGCTCGGCCCTGACCAGCCGCGACGTCGCGACGTCGAGCCATACGACGCCGGGCACGGCGTTGGCGACGCCGGGCACCAGCGCGTTCACGTTCTCCTGCTGAAACACGGCCATGACGCGGTAGGAGTCGACGCCGTCCACCGTCTCCCGCGCCTGGGTCGTGGCGTTCTCGGCCGCGGAGAGCAGCGCCGCCGTGCCCCGACTGGGGTCCAGGATCGCCGTCGGGTCGAAGATGCCCGACGCCACGGTGAGCGGGATCTGGGTGAACCCGCCGGTCGGGCCCTTGAGGTAGAGCACCCCACCGGTGACGACGAGCTGATACTCCAGCGGCGGGCTGCCGAACACCGAGAGCACGGCGCTGCCCTCGGCTTCTCCGTCGGCGGTCAGGTGCCCGGTGGCGCTGCGGATGGGCACGACGGTGGCGGCCGGGTCGACCTCGATCGCGATCGCCGCCGTGGTCACGGTGCGCATCGCGGCGGCCGAACTCGACAGCAGCTCGTTCGCCGGCGGCAGCTCAGGCGGCGCGCCGGCGCCCGAGCACCCGGCGAGCAACCCGACCAAGGCGGTAGTGACGAGAATGACGAGGGCAACCACGCCACCCGGGCTCCGACGACCGCACCGTTGCGACATCGCGCGATCCTAACGCCTCGCCGGAAACGTCGATCACCCGCGACGTCGGCGGCGGAGTCGGCTGGCCCGGGGTTGCGGTCGGGTCGATGATGGATCCATGACGGTTACCTCGCAGCGCTCGACGTCGGCTGATCTCGTGCGGAGCGCCGTCGTGGCGCTCCTGGCGGTGGTGCAGATCGTCGTGTCCGGCTTCGGCGCGAGCGGCGCCACCGGAGATCCGATCGGGGTTGTCGCTCGCGAGTTCGCCACGCCGTTGCTGGCCGCGGACTGGGCGTTCGTCATCTGGGCGCCGATCTACGCCGGTTTCCTCGCCTACGCGGTCTACCAGCTGCTCCCGGCTCAGCGGGCGCGCGAGATCCACCGGCAGACCGGCTGGTGGCTGGCCGCGTCGGCAGTGTTCAACCCGCTGTGGATCCTGGCCTTCGGGGCGCGCTTGCTGCCGCTCGCCGAGCTGCTGATCATCGCGTTGCTGGTGAGCCTGGCCGTGGTGTTCGGGCGGCTGAGCCGGGTGCCGGCATCGGGTGTCACCGAGCGGGTCGTGTTCCGCGGGACGGTGGCGCTCTATACCGGGTGGGTGTCGATCGCGACGGTGCTGGGCACTGCCGCCACCGGTGTGGGGGTGGGCCTGCCTGGGGACGGCGCCCTTGCCGCCATCGCCGCGGTCGTCGTGCTGCTGGCGACGGTGGCGATCGTGTCGTGGGTGGTCATCTCCGGTACCGCCGTGGTCGGATACGCGGCCGCCGCCGTGTGGGCGCTCGTGGGGATCGCGCTGAACGACCCGCCCGCCGCGGTGGTCGGCACCGGCGCGGTCGCGATCGTGGCGGTGCTCGCCGCCACCGCGCGTCGGCTGACCACCGCCGGTAACCCGGTCCGAGCCGCCTGGGGGTGAGACCACGACGTCGCGACCTCGTCTGCGTTGTGGACGGTTTACCTGCGTCGAGTTATGAGGTCACTGGTCAGCGTGGTGAGACTGCGGCGTGCCGTGGGCTCCAGTTCAAGCCCGTCGAGCAGGTCCCACGCAGCCGAGAGCTGGCGCTCAGCCTCACTCAGTGCCCAGTTCCGCCCGCCTGCGTCCGCCACCAGCTCGGTCAGGAGCGTCACCTCTTTGTCCGTGAAACCTCGTGCCCCGGAGTAGAAGCCGGCGAGCCGAGCCGACGCTGCGGTCCCCGCAGTGAGAGCAGCCACCACGGGCGCGCTTTTCTTCCGACCCCGCAGATCGGATCCCACCGGCTTGCCTGTCACCTGCGGATCGCCCCAGATGCCCAGCACGTCGTCCACCAGCTGAAAGGCGACTCCGAGGCGAGTACCGAACTGCTCGAACCGGTCCAGCCATACGGCAGGGGCAGCCGCATAAGCGACGCCGGACCGGCATGCCCACCCCAGCAGCGCGCCGGTTTTGCCAGCCATCATGGCCAAGCAATCGTCCACGCCCACTATCGACGTGTTCTCGAAACGGAGGTCACTGTCCTGCCCGCGGGCTAAGAGGCGAAGCGTCTTGGCGAGGTTGGCTACGGCATCAGAAGTGGCCTGATTTTTGCTGCCCACAAGAACCTCGAAAGCCAATGCAATGAGCGCATCACCGGCGAGGATCGCCGACGGTATGCCGAACTCTGCCCACACCGTGGGCCGATGTCGCCGTTCACGGTCACCGTCCATGATGTCGTCGTGGATCAGTGACGCGTTGTGCAGCAGCTCGATCGCCGTCGCGGCAGGCACGACGTCAGTGGGTACACCGCCCGCAACGGCCGAACACAGAAATGCGAAAGCTGGCCGTAGGAGCTTCCCGTCGATCTTGCCAGTAGGCGTACCGTCAGATCTGCACAGGCCCAGCTGGTAGCCGCAGATTCGACTCAGGTCCCCTCCGAGCCGATCGATCCAGTGCTGCAAGACCGACGGCAGTAACCCACGGGCTGCCTGCACTTCCGGGTATGTGATCAGCACCGACCGGCTGGTGACGATCGGGGTGTTCATCGGGTCTCCCACTGCCCGGTCTGTTCGACCACTCCCGCTTCGAGATAGCGAGTCGGGTCCGGGCTGTGCCGCCGGGTATCTCGGTACCGGCGGGTCGTTGCCGACCAGTCCAGGTTGCCGCGCATAAAGGACCGCATTCCGGCTAGGTACCCCGACACCTCGACGGAGCTCGTCGGCCAAGCCGCGTGGACCGCAAGTTCTTCGCGAAAGAAATCCCGCACCCGCTCGCTGATCAAGCGGGTGACCGACTTGATGGCGTCGACTCGACTTAGTGCGCGTTCGTGTTGTATTATGGCAACGAGATTATGGTACTCTCCCATCGAGGCCTCCTTGTCCAGCGAGTACAGATCGTTGGTCCAAGCGACCACGTCGCAGGCGGCCCGCAGCGCTCCCGCGAATGGCTCTCGGCCATAGATCTCCGCGGGTAGGTCGATGTGCTCGACGATTTCTATCAGGTCCATGAACACGTAGATCGCACCGGTGTGCCTTCGTTTCTGCACGTAGGTCGCTGCGTCCGGGACCACGCCACGCACCCGGTTATCAGCCTCCCAGCAGGCTGCCATCCCACCTGCTATCATGTGGTCGATAAATCGGCGCCGCCATGCTGAACTGGCAGATACTGCGGTGCGTTGCCAGAGATCTGCTAATGATGTCACGATCGTCGGTGTGGCTGGCCCATGTCCCCGGTCTTCCGGACCGTCGAGAACGTCGAAAATCATGGTCATCAACGTGTTGATGCGTTCCGGATTCTTGCCGAGCCGACCATCGTCCAGTTGGTCGTCGAGCAGAAAAAACCAGACGAACCAGTCGGTGATCAGTGCGAGATCGGTCTCGTTTGCTGTGGGATAAGCCGCTGCCGCGAACCAACTGAAATTTGCCTGCTCGAATCGATCCTTCGCTGCCGAAGCGATGATCACTCCTTGCTCGGCGACCCACCGGTCGAGGTGCTGTATCGCGGTGTCAGCGTACGGATTCAGCTGGTTCGGAATGGCTTCGAACACCGCCATCAGTGTGGTTGTGGGGTCGCCGGTGCCCATGGTCATCGACAGGCCTTCCGAACGTGCACGCCAGTGACCTGCTCCGTGTTGAAGAAGTTCAAACGGTGGTGTAAGATAAGATTTTTGCAGTGGAGACTTAACTTTACAGAAATCTGGTAGCCGTCGGTCTCGTCCCCTTCGGCCGATGATCGCATGGCCTGCCGAGTGGCGGTGTATGATCGGAGAGCCTCGTCGGCGAGCTTTTTCCGGTACGTTAGCTTGAGCATGTCATCAACCTCCGGGATTTTCCCCCGTTCCGTGGTGGTGCCGTCTCCTTACCTCAATAGTGTGCCACGTCCTGAGTGCTCGCAAGCAGGATCCCGTGGGCACGGCATGCGCAATTACGGTTCCATAGTGCGGCGACAGCGCAGCGAGTCAGAAAATAGGTGCGGTTGGGACAGGTGGTGCTGGTGGTAGGCGTACTACCTGCTGTGGGATCTCTCACACGGTCTGCTGTTGCGTGGAGGGCAAGCCTGCTATGCGGATGAGCGTTGATCATCGAGTACGCCCGGATGATCACAAGACCGGGACACGCCGTCATTATCGGGCGGGCTATCTGACCGGTGCTGGACTGACGAACCGGCGCGTTGCGCCGAGGCGGGAGTGCCCGTCGATCGTGGCGGCGTAGGTCGGCCGGTGCCTCGCAGGGCGTGCGATCACATCGCACGGGTTGGGCACCATGCGAGGACCACCTGAACCGTTGACGCCACCGAAGTTCGTGCGCGGACTACTAAGCTGCTGGCCGCCGGGTGTCGCGTGCGGCGGTCCGGGTGATCCCGTCGATCAGGGTCGGCCAGACCCAACGGGGCAGGTCGTGGCCCATGCCGGTTATCTCCAGCAGCTCCGCGCCGGGGATCGCGGCCGCGGTGGCCCGACCGCCGGAGGGCTGGATGACCCGGTCGATCGAGCCGTGCAGAACCAGCGTCGGCGCCGTCAGGCGGCGCAGGTCGGCCGTACGGTCGCGTTCGGCCACACACGCCGCGAGTTGGCGTCCACCGCCCGCACCGCCGCCGGTCTCGCGGCGCATCGCACGCCGCAGGGTGACGCGCACGTCCTCATCGTCGCGTTCGGTGCGCCCGGTCGAGCCGATCCGGCGGAAGCTGCGCACCATGGCCTCGACGGGGTCCGCAGGCGGAGGCCGCAGGAACTCCGGCACCATCCGCCAGGAGACCTTGCCGGTGCGCCCGTCACCGGGCCTACCCATGATCGACACCAGGGAGCGGGTTCGGGCCGGGTGCCGGATCGCCACCTCCTGGGCGATCATCGCCCCGAGCGAGGCGCCGACGACGTGGGCCCCGCGCGGGTCCAGCGCCGCGATCAGGCCGGCGGCGTCGTCGGCCATGTCACCGAGGGTGTACACCGGTTTGGCGCGGCGCCGCACGAACTGCCAACCCGAGATCCCGGGCCCGCCCACGTGCGTGGAGCGCCCGACGTCGCGGTTGTCGAAGCGCACGACGCGGAAGCCGCGGGCGACGAGGTCGGCGCACAAATCGTCGCGCCACCAGTCCATCGACAGGCCCAACCCCATGATCAGCAGCACCGTCGGGTGCTCCGGATCGCCGAGGGACTCGTAGCAGATCTCGATCTCGCCGACGCGCTGGTAGCACTCATTCATCGGTCGGCGTTCGGTGCCCGGGAGGCTCCGGTTCGGTGGCGGGGCTACTCTGGGTCAACGTGAACCCCCGGTCCGTCTTCCCCGACCTCGAGCCGCTGCTGCCGCGCGTCGCCAAGCCCGTGCAGTACGTCGGCGGCGAGCTGAACGCGCAGCTCAAGGACTGGGAGTCGGTCGAGGTGCGGTGGGCGCTGCTGTACCCCGACGCCTACGAGGTCGGGCTGCCCAACCAGGGCGTCATGATCCTTTACGAGGTGCTCAACGAGCGCGCCGACGCCCTCGCCGAGCGCTGCTACGCCGTCTGGCCCGACCTCGAGGCGCTGATGCGCGAGCACGCGGTGCCGGCGTTCACCGTCGACGGCCACCGCCCGGTGGGCGCGTTCGACCTGTTCGGCGTCAGCTTCGCCACCGAGCTCGGCTACACGAACCTGCTCACCACACTCGACCTCGCCGGTATCCCGCTGCATGCCGCCGACCGGGGGATCGAGCACCCGGTCGTGGTGGCGGGCGGACACGCCGCGTTCAACCCGGAGCCGGTCGCGGACTTCGTCGACGTCGCGGCGCTCGGCGACGGCGAGCAGGTCGTAGGCGAGATCACCGAGGTGGTCAAGATCTGGAAGGCGCAGGGCCGTCCGGGTGGGCGTCGGGAGCTGCTGTTGCGGCTGGCCGGGATCGAGGGCTGCTACGTCCCGTCGCTCTACGCGGTGCGCTACGGCGGCGACGGCGCGATCGCCGCCGTCGAGCCGACCGACGCGCGCGTGCCCCGCACGGTCACCAAGCGCACCACCACCGACCTGGACTCCTGGCCCTATCCGAAGGCGCCGCTGGTGCCGCTGGCCGACACCGTGCACGAACGGGCCAGCGTGGAGATCTTCCGCGGCTGCACTCGCGGCTGCCGGTTCTGCCAGGCCGGGATGATCACCCGGCCGGTGCGGGAGCGGTCGCTGGCCGGTATCGGTGAGATGGTCGACACCGCGGTGCGCGCCAGCGGGTTCGACGAGGTCGGGCTGCTGTCGCTGTCCTCGGCGGACCACTCGGAGATCGCCGAGATCACCAAGGGCCTGGCCGACCGGTACGAGGGCACCCACACCTCGCTGTCGCTGCCGTCCACCCGGGTGGACGCGTTCAACATCGACCTCGCGAACGAGATCTCCCGCAACGGCCGTCGCTCCGGGCTCACGTTCGCCCCCGAGGGCGGCTCCGAGCGGATCCGCCGCGTGATCAACAAGATGGTGTCGGAGGAGGACCTGATCCGCACCGTCAGCGAGGCGTTCGCGCAGGGCTGGCGGCAGGTCAAGCTCTACTTCATGTGCGGGCTGCCCACCGAGACCGACGCCGACGTCCTGGAGATCGCCGGCATGGCGCACCGGGTGATCACGGCCGGGCGCGCGGCGTCCGGACGCAAGGACATCCGCGCCACGATCTCCATCGGCGGTTTCGTGCCCAAGCCGCACACCCCGTTCCAGTGGGCCGCGCAGGCGCCGCCTGACGTCATCGACTCCCGGCTGCGCCAGCTCCGGGCCGCCGTCAACAGCGACCGCAAGATCGGACGAAACATCGGCATGCGCTACCACGACGGGCAGCCGTCGCTGATCGAGGGCCTGCTCGCCCGGGGCGACCGGCGCGTCGGCCGGGTGATCGAGCGGGTGTGGCGCGACGGCGGCCGGTTCGACGGCTGGAGCGAGGGCTTCTCCTACGAGCGGTGGACGGGCGCGGCGGCCGCCGAGCTGGAGCCGCTGCGCGTCTCGCTCGCCTGGTACACCACGCGCGAGCGCGGCCGCGACGAGATCCTGCCGTGGGACCATCTCGACTCCGGGCTGGAACGCGACTGGCTCTGGGACGACTGGCAGGACGCGTTGGCCGGGCGTGAGCAGGACGACTGCCGCTGGACCCCGTGCTTCGACTGCGGCGTGTGCCCGGCCACGGGCACCGACATCGAGGTGGGTCCCAGCGGCACGACGCTGCTGCCGCTCACCCCGGTGGACAGCGCGGGGAACCCGTTCTCCGGAGGCACGGGCGCGGGTGGCTGAGGGCGCAGGATCCGGCCCGCAGGTCACCATCCGGGTCGCTGACGAGCGCGACATGGCCGCGCTCGCCGGGCTGCGGCGGGCCTGGTTGGAGGAGCGCACCGGGGGCCCCGTCGAGGATCCCGGTTTCGAGGCGGCGTTCGAGCAGTGGTGGCGGGTGGAGCTGCCGCGGCGGACGTTCTGGCTGGCCGAGGTCGGGTCCGAGCGCAGCGGATTCACCCCGATCGGCTCGATCAACGTGGTCGAGATCGTGCACATGCCCCGGCCGGGTGCGCGCGGTGGCCGGATCGGGCACGTCGGTAACGCGTTCGTGCTCGCCTCGTTCGCCGACCGCGGGGTGCCCGGCGCGCTGCTGGCGGCCGCCGTCGAGCACGCCCGCACCCGCCGCTACCGCCGGCTGCTGCTGGCCCCGACGGCCGGCAGCACCGCGTTCTACCGCCGGGCGGGCTTCGAACCGGCGGGGGAGCAGCTGCTCGTACTCGACCCGGCCACCCTCCCGGAATAGCTCCACCGCTAACGCGCAGCCGCAGACGGGTCATCCGGCCGTGCTGCAGCTGGGTGTGTCGAACGTTCTACAGCTTCGCTAATGGCAATTCATTGAGTCTATTATTCAAGTACGTAAAGTTTTTCTTGCTGAGGAAAGATTTCAGTATCGTCCACTCCTCGCGGACTCGTTCGACCGCGGCGCGGGCTCTCTTTTGCGCCCGGTCACCCCCGTACCCGCTTCGAGAGCCAAGGATGGTAAAGCTTTCGATGTGCACATCAGAGAAGCTCTTGCTCTTATTCAGATTGAGCCCTAGGTCGTCATTCGGAATGTACAGCACGGTTGGAAGAACGTCATAGACTGGGCTGAGCGTCGGATGTCTACCGTCAACGTACACGAAAGCCCAGTTTTTGAGATGGGCGTCTCCGTTGCCAATCAATATGTTTAGCACGATGCGGTCGATGGTCTCGCCAACGCTATCGATACCCGCAAGAGCTCCAATGAATATTGCAACCGTCTCGAAATTGGCGCCTTTGTATTTTGCTCGGTCTCGGGCGGTAGGAATGTTGAGAATCTGCGCAAGCTCTTCCATATGTATCCGAAAGTTCTTGCCTTTTCGGTCAAATCTCTTGACTGCCAAGGCTCGCCGCGTCGTAACCGCTGCCCACTCCTCAAGTCCAGCAACATCGGCAGGCTCTACAAGGTGAGCTTGAGGAGTTCGAATGCCGACTGCGCGCGCAAGTTCGAGAGACGCGAGTTCGGCCTCTGGTACGCCGTCGAAGCCTGCTCGCCCATCCGGGAACTTCATGATAAAGTTTCCTGCCTGGCCTGATGCGGGAACAGTTAGACCACGTTCATCACCGTAGACTGAAAACTTCAGCTGTGCCCCTGCGAGGCTAAACTTCAGCAGTGGATCATCTTCGTCGTGGTCTCTATCGCTGACAGTATGAGGAATTCTAGAATCAGAGGTTCTCGTATCCGACTCAATTGCTCGGACGGCACCAGGAAGGTCGGTTGAACCCAGCCTTCGGATCAACTCAAATTCACGACTGCTCTTTATGTTAGCCGCGGTTGCGACAGCCTCGCGGAGGCGTCCCTCTGGGAGCAGGTGGGAGAACCATCTTGGCAGCGCAGAATGCACATTCGGTTGCCATGCGCGGCCGTGCTCCTCGAATATCTGTCCCAGAACTGGTCGGCTGGATTGTTCCCAATAGGGATCCGCGAACTCGAACCAGTTCTTTTCTTTCCGGTTGTGCAGATATCCAACGTCCATCCAGTCGCCGGAAGGCGTCTGGATCTGAACAATTAGGGATGATTCTTCGGTCATCACTCCTCATCCTCCACCGCGCCGGCGAGAGCAAGATCTCGCAGGGGCGGGCGGATCACTGCTTGAGGCTCTAGGCGGCTGTTAAGGAAGTTGAAGGTAAGTTGTTGGACTTCGTCACCGCGACGCTTAAGAAAGCTCTCTACGTCTCCGTCGTGCAGACTCTGCGCAGATATACTGTCGATGGCATGACTCTTGAGTACAGCCCCATCGACCCCATCTTCCGGACGAACGCGCTCGTTTACTGGCCAGAAGCCGCGAGCTGCGGCGTTCGTGCGGTGGCCGTGAACGAACTCGGTGATTGCGTCCACACCGTGTGACTCGAGTTCCGCAGCAATATCTATCGTTTGACCGTCCGGTTTCTGAGGGTTGAGCGAAGCCATTGCTAGCAAAATTAGGCGAGAGTTTGCAAAGTTCGTCTTGAAGTCGTCAAGGCTTAGACGAGGAGCATCTCTATCGGGTGTGAATTCAAGTAGTGCTTTCACTGCTTCGAAACTGGAGGGCGCCTCCTCCGGCTTTCGATGCTCTGGATTGACTGACCGAATGGCGCGGCGCAAAGTTGGAGTTTGGCCGCTCTCGCGTCCAAATCCGTGGACCCAACCTCGCCACAGCCAGCGGCTCAAAAGTCGTCGGACCCACGGTTCAGGATCATGATGCAGATGAAAAAACGCTGCAAGCGCAGGCATCGGCAGAGTATTCGGCATCATCAGTAAATGTTTGATGCCCTCAGATCTCAAGAATTCAATGCTTTTTGTAAGCGCTTGTTGTGTGAGATCATACCAATCTGCGGGATCCTCCTTGCTTGTGAACTCATCACGGATATCACGCTGGACATCGCCGCCTCGAATTGCAAGCACGCTCTGAACTATTCGGCTCTCATCGGGATCGCCAAACTTGAGCGGCTGTAGTTCCTTGACGACAGATGCTGGGCTTCCAGGCTGTTCGTCACTTGCGAACAGTGCGTGAAAGACCTGTGCTCGGCTGATCGGCTTTCCTGCCGAATTTACTCTGTCGAACACTTCACGGAGTAGGATTTGATCGTCGCCGACGACGATATAGGTGGGAATTTTGTAGTCTCGGAGTGCTCCGCCAAGTCGATCCGCAAGATCGAAGTCCTCTGACTCAAGATCATCTGAATGTCTCCGTAGCCAGTTCAACAACGGGCGGGTTGCAAGTGCTTCGCGGACCGGGATGGACCGTGGTAGAACTGTACCCCGACGCGGATTAATGAACTTCTCCGTGGCGAGGTCGAAATAGATCTCAAATCGCTCGTCTCTCCCCCGGTGTTCGGGTGACAGCGCGGCAAAGAGTGACGTTATCCGTTGTTGGCCGTCGACGACCCAAAGGGCGCTCGGATCTTCCGGCACTTCTAGCGTTATCGGTCCAAGCGAAACTTCGCCCGCGGGTGCTTTTCGTTTCCACAGGAGTAGTGTTCCTATTGGAAAGCCACGATACAGACTATCGAATAAATCGCGCACATCTTTTGCTCCCCACATGAACTGTCGCTGGAATGTTGGAACTCGTATGGAGCCGCTGGCGGCGAAGTTCACTATATCTGGGATGTTGAAACTGTCGCCTCCTGAACCCTCGAGTGATGCACTCGTTGTCATGCTGGTCTCCCTCACTCATGAAGCCGTGCTTCTGCTCATCCTAGACGCTAGGACGGTCACAGGCGGTTGCGTCGACGCGCCTAACTTAGGCTTTTCACGGGTGACAGAGCCCGACCTTGCCAATCGCCATGTCGCCCAGCTGCTCGGGGGCACCGGGCTTCGGCGGCGGCTGTTGTGGCGACAGCACTGTGGTTCCTCGCTGGTTGTGATCTCGTCTCACGCTGACCTCCACAGGATCAGGGTCCACAGTACGTTGCCGCCCTCCGTATCATGCAGACGATCGGGTTACCCGGCGTCGCGCCCGCCACCCGCCGGGTGGCGGGCGCGACGCTCTTTCTCGAGGCCGTCACCGAGCCCGGCGCTTGACGATCAACCTCAACAGCAGGATCGCCGCCAGCCCCAACAGCTGCCCACCCGCGACGATCCGGTTGACGTCGAGGGCGGGAACCCAGCGGACCTTCCCTCCGAGATCACGTACGCCCCGGCCGGTTTCGCCGACACACCGAAACCGCCGCCCTCGCCCTCCTGCTCCTCGCCGTCCCGCTCGCCGCCACCGCCGCGGACGATCGCCACCAGAACGACGGTCACCCTTCCCGTTCGTAGGCCTCTCCGAACACCCGCCTGACGGCCAGCGGCTCCCCGGTCTCCTCGGCCAGCCGTACCACGTCCACGTCGTCTCCTTCGCGCTCACGACTACCCCGAGCTGGCAGTAGATCAGACCTGCGCAGGTTGTTGGCCTGTGAGGCTCTTCGACCGATGCACTGCGGCTGTACGCAGGATCAGCGGTTCAGCGCCTGGCGGCGATCCAGGAAGCTGTCCACGCCGGCGACGCCACCGCTGGCTCCAAAAGCGCCTCGGCACGATCGCTTCACTCCGGTGGCCGGCGCGGGGAACCCGCTGTCCGGGGGCGCGGGTGGCTGAGGGCGCAGGGTCCGCCGCAAGTCACCATCCGGGTCGCTGACGAGCGCGACATCGCTGCGCTCGCCGGGTTGCGGCGGGCCTGGTTGGAGGAGCGCACCGGGAGCCCGTCGAGGACCCCGGTTTCGAGGCCGCGTTCGAGCAGTGGTGGCGCGTGGAGCTGCCGCGGCGGACGTTCTGGCTGGCCGAGGTCGGGTTCGAGCGCAGCGGGTTCACCCCGATCGGCTCGATCAGCGTGGTCGAGATCGTGCACATGCCCCGGCCGGGTGCGCGCGGCGGCCGGATCGGGCACGTCGGCAACGCGTTCGTGCTCGCCTCGTTCGCCGACCGCGGCGTACCCGGTGCCCTGCTGGCGGCCGCCGTCGAGCACGCCCGCACCCGCCGCTACCGCCGGTTGCTGCTGGCCCCGACGGCCGGCAGCACCGCCGTTCTACCGCCGGGCGGGCTTCGAACCGGCAGGGGAGCAGCTGCTCGTACTCGACCCGGCCACCCTCCGGAGTAGCTCCACCCACCTCCCAACGGGCAGCCTCGGTTCGATGCCCGCTACGGGTCAGCCCCGTTAGTGAAGATCCACCCTTTCCGGTGCCGCGCTGAGGCTGCTCGGTTCGCCTGCCTGGGCGCATCACGCGGGCGGCTGCACAAGGTGGTGGGGGCGTGCAGCCGCCGCGTGGGCGGTGGTCGGGCTCAGGGGCCGTTGATCAGGTGTGAGGGGTTTGCGTCGGGGGAGGCGGCCGGGGTCGATCCACCGGGGTGGGAGGAACTCCGGTAGCCCGTCGCGGATCTGCACGCACCATCCGGGGTGGTGCAGCAGCCGGTGGTGGGTGGTGCATTATGCCGACCTCCTGATTATGCCGACAGAGACGCGCGGCGACGGCACGAAGATCGACGCTCGCAGTGAGTAGATCGGTTGTCGAGTAATGGCGCACCGCGTGGATGTGGGTGTCGACCTCGCGTAACGCTTCGATGGGGGTATTGGTCGGGGCGTGCGGTCGTTCATGATGGTGGAGTCGAGCGTGCCACGATCCGTCTGATCTGTTCGTCTGTCGGGCTGCTGTGGGACAGCATGGCCCGGAGCCGGTCGGCCAGCTTCGGCACACCGGGTGAGCCGGCCTTCTCCCGGACCCACCGCTCGCCGACGCTGTGGATCTGGGTGTGATCGATCCAGCCTGTCTTCGCGACCGGTATGGTCGCCACCACGGGGGTCGTAACGGGATCTGCCCACCGCTGTTCACCGCTGAACACGTAGGCCACGGTGTCGCCCCGACGCCATCGGATCGTGAAACCGTCCTCCAGGTACACCCAGCCGACCGGAGCTACTCGGGGCACGGAGCCACCCCCACGCTTGCTCCTCGGGTGGGGGCGCTGCGGTTGCGAGGCGTACCCGCTGCTCGTCGCGCCGGTCACGACCGCGCCACCACCCACACCCGCGCGTTGGCGTCCCGCGCCAGACGCAGGACCATGATGGTGCGCAGCAGCGGGTGCTCGGACAGGTGCCCCAGGCACGGCATGACCACGTGGTGTGCCTGGGCCCGCTGGAGTTCGCGGGTCAGCTCGTCGAAGCCACCGTGGTAGCCGGGCTGGTCGTCATGAAAGGTCGTGGCGTAGCAGAGACCCGCGGTCTCGGCCGGCTCCTGCAGGGTGCGTTCCATCGCGCGTACCGCGTGGTCGTCGAGGTCGTCGGTGACCCGTAGGTAGCCGTAGACCAACGCAGGCAACCCGTGCTCGTCCCGCAAGCCGGATCGGACCGGCGACGGGTACCGGGGGCTCACCAGGCCGCCGGTGCGGGACGTGCACCGCCCCGCACGGCGGGACCCACCTCGACGACAGCACCCGCACGGTGCTTGGTCGCCGATAGCGAGCCATCGGGTGGGATCGTCATCCATCTGTGTCCTCTCGTTTCTGGTCTGTGTCATGCGGCATCACCGGGGCGGGGGATGGTTCGCGAGTCAGGGCAGCGAGAACCACACAGAGAGCCGCTGTCGATCGGCTGGTCATGGTGCTGAACCTCGCTTGTGCCGGGCGGTGTCGAGGGTGGTGCAGGTTGTGCAGCAGATGCGGGCGATGACCGCGGCGGCACCCGGGGATCTGACGGTGGGGTAGACGGGCCGGTGCAGGTCGGCGAGATCCAGCACGGCACCGCACCGGCAGGCCAGCACAGCGCGGCCGGGCTCGGGCGGCACGAGATGATCGGGGCGGGTCACCGGCTCCTCCTGGTTGCGGGGTCGCTGGGCGGAGTGACATGATCAGTGATTCGATGTGTGGCGGGATCGTAATCGCTGTGAAGTTCTCTGGTGGAGGATGGATCCGATGTCGATGGCTTGTCGGTCTCCGCGCACTCTTGGAGCCATTCATGTACCCTCATATCGAAGGGACGGCTACCTGTGGGATTGAATAAGTAGGTCCACAGTGTCGTCGCGTCCGCTCGACCGCAGTCGACGAGAATGCGATGAGTCAGGCACGCCGACTGTCGTCGCCATGGCCACCAGCTGCGACACGCCCGCGCCTGGCACCGGCCGCGGTTGTCGAGGGTATGGGTTTCGTGCAGTTTCTGGCGTAGCGCGGTTCCGCGCAACGCCAGGAGCACAATGTCGTCGTCGTGGAGTGTGGGCCACAGCTTGTGCAACTGTTGTGCGGCGTCGCCGATGCCTCGGAGGTCGACCTCGGCGTGTATGGTCGCCATTGACTGAGGTGACGCGGGTCGTGACCGTCGGTGTGACACCTTATCTTCCTCCACGCTGATCCGTTGACCGCAGTTGGCGCACACGGCCATTTCCTGTCCTCCCCAGGTGGTGCAGACGATCGCGCCCGCTCAGGCAGCGTCGGTTGGTCTCGATTCGATCGCGCTTGCTCCCACGATGATGCGGAGCAATAGCTCTCGTTGGCCTTCCTCCAGCGTGAGGCGCACGACAGGAGGGCCGTGCTGTCGAGAGTCGCGGCGTCCGTCGCGGCGCCCAGATGGGCGAGCAGCCGGCGCACGATCGTCTCCGCTGCCTGCGCCTGCTGGTGGGCAGCGACCAGCGCAGCAGCGTCGGCTGAACGCACTGCCTGCGGCAGGCAGGGGCAGGTCGTCGTCGTGGGGCTCGGTCTCCACCATGTCCGTGACACTCCACCTCCGTCACGGGCCCCTCCGTGTGTGGACAAGGCTGCGAGGCCGACATGACGGACCCGGTACCATCTGGCACCAGGAGGGGCTGGTCCCCAAGCCGGGCCACTCACGTACTTGCCAGGTGGAGTTGAGTGATCCGGCCCGACAACTCGATTCTTCTCACTTCCCTTCGAGGAATTCATGATGCTTCACGTCGGACAGAGTCAACGCGCTAGGGTCAGTGTGCCGAGCCCTGGTGTCTCATTGCGTCCGCGTAGGCGTCTCATGTATTTCTCGTTGCTGCTCATCTGTGTTACGTCTATGTCTCGTCAGGTGTATCGTCGCCGTTCACCTCTTAGGCTGGGGGAGTAATGCCGTCACAGCCGGTGCGCTTGAAGCAGCTGCTACAAGATCGCCATTGGCAGACGTATCGAATGTTCTGCACTGAGTACAACAAAGCTGCGCGGTCCGTTGACAAGGAACTGGTTGACTCGTATCCGAGTCGGGCTCAGTTGCACCGCTGGTTGCACGGTGACGTGAAGGGCCTTCCGTACGCGCATCACTGCCGCGTTCTGGAGGCGATGTTTCCCGGGATTCGAGTAGCTCAGATGTTCGAGCCCGTGACTCAAGGCTCGGAGCGGATCCCTAGAATTCCACATCTCCCTCATCGCAACGGCGCCGCCCACATTGGTATCGTCGCGGACGAACAGAATCTCGCCGGTCAGCTTGTCTGTCAGTCGCTCGACTGTGAAATCGATGTTGATCCAGCCGGCCTCAGTCAAGTCAGTTATGATCTTAATCTTTCGGGCGATTGGTGGTGCGCCTGGCAAACATCAAAGAACTATATACCTCGTATTGATACCCACATGTTGGTGGTCCACCAGCAAGGAGAACTACTTCAGCTAGACGCGGATCGTGCACTAGCCGAAGGTAGTTACCGCTGGCGTGGAGAACTACGTCTCTGGGACAATGAAGCGCTCATGGGCTGGTACCGATCGACAGAAGGTGCTGTTCGTTCCAAAGGAACAATGTATCTCGCTCTCCATCCACATGGAGAACATGCTTGGGGCCGTTGGGTCGGCATGAGCTACGACGGTGTCGTCATCAGTGGTTGGGGAGCAGTAGCGCGCACCGAAAATCTCGCCCACAAGGTTGTCCACGATCTAGTAGACGCCGACGGTCGATAATGAGTCCACATCGCAGCCGTGTAGCTCAGATCGTAATCGATGTCAATAACCTTGATACGGGAGTTGCCTTTTGGTCAACCGCCCTCGACGCAGTAGAAGAAAAGATAAGTGCGAAGAGTCGCGCAGTCTACCGCCGTCTGCGTCTACCCGATTCAGAAATTCGTATACTGCTTCAACTTACCTCTGATCAAAAAGTCGCAAAAGCGTACGTGCACCTCGATATCGAAACTGACGACGTGGAATCTGAAGTGCGACGCCTTGAAATACTCGGCGCAACCCGATGGAGCCACCAGCAGAAACGAGGATACGACTTCTGGGTCATGCGAGACCCTTCGGGTAACGAGTTCTGCGTCCTGCAACCTGAGTTTCCCGAGCTACTCGCCCAGCGTCGCCCGTGGTCATCGACTACTGCGCATTCCGAAAGGGCGTGAGGAGTTTCTATACGTCTTCAAGCCGCGCCCGGCAGGCGCGGACCGGACCACGGCCGGAAGGCACACACGACTGCCCCTCTGCGGTGATTGACTATGACTGCGTCCCGACCGGCACGGACGTGGAGCCCCATCCGAATCGGCTCGCCGCTCTAGACGATCTTTTCGCGCGCTCCAGCAGCGGCGGTTGCCAGATCCGCTGGCCGAACAAGTTCAAGCTCACGTTACTTATCTTTTCGCGCGATTAGGCGAGCGGCTGCCTCTCAGCGATTTTGTAAAGCGTACGCAGGGGTGCGATACGGCTGGATGGACAGCGGATTACCTTGATTACCGACGTGATATTTCGCGCGCGGCGCTCGCAGAGGTAGACGTCTCGTGGGGAGCTCGTACCCTCGAAGAGCTGGGCGCGGTCGAAGCGGAACTTTCCCCTGACGCGGTCGGTGAAGCGATCAAGGGTTGCGCAGCCGAGCACGAACGCTACGTCCGCGATGTCGTAGCGAGCGAAACGCGGTTCAACCTCCAGATAAAGTCGGTCGAATCGAACGAGTACTGGAGCTATTGGCTTGACGGATCCGGCTTTGATGCTCGACTCCGGATCAATGCGATGCGCGCTTCCTTCACCTCAACGGATGTTTATAGATTCGTGTTGCATGAGGTACTTGGGCACGCACTACAATACGCGAGTATTTCGAACCACGCGCGGACGGACGACGATGATGTTCCGTGGCTCCCGTTGCTCGCCGTCCACTCCGACCATCAAGTTCTCTTCGAAGGGCTCGCCCAGATCCTCCCGTTGATTTTCGGTCGTGAGAACAAGTTGGTGAACAAGCTTGTTCGACTCGATCATTATAGATAGCTGGTACGAGCAGACCTGCACCTGCTCATCAACGATGGAGCGACAGTTGCCGAATGCCGAGATATGGTAGGTGTGCGGGCTCCGTTCATGTCACCGGAAGACGTCGAACGAGAGTTTCGTGATCGAAGCTTGAACCCGCGGTTTCGTAGTTACCTGTGGGCATATCCCGCGGGTTTGGACTGGTTTATGTGTCTTTTCGAAGCCAGCTCCGATACGCTTGCGAAGGTCTTACGCGCCGCCTACCGAGCGCCACTCACTCCTTCCGAACTGCAAAGTCTCTGGCCGAATGGCCCTGCCATAGGAGGCAACCGCTAACATGTTCTCGAACAGGCTATTCGCCTATGGAACTCTCATGCTTGACGACGTCATGAACGCATTGATCGATCGGATTCCTGATCGAAGTGAAGAGGTCGCAATCAATTCGATGGTCGTACGATTGCCGGGCCGAATGTATCCCGGACTAGTGCGCAAGCAGGGAAGCACCTCCCACGGACTCGTCTACTCCGGATTGACTACCGACGAGTGGCTACTCTTGGACACATTCGAAGATCCTGCATACGATCTTGTGGAAGTACCGGTCGCGTCTGGCGGAGCTCAAGCGTTGTCCTACGTCTGGTCGGGTCCACACGAAGGCTCAGACTGGAGCGATTCCAATATAAGCCTACAAGAGCTCGCCGACTATGTGAAACGTTGTCGGAGCTGGCGGAGATGGTACGACAACGAGGGCACGCACCAGCCATCTTTGCGGTTGACGACACGTTGGCTCCGTTAACCGTCTCCAGCAGCCACGCTGTCCTCAACATGTTCGGGTCCGCTCAACAGCGGCCGAAGTCCGTGATGATCCATCCGGTGCCGTTGTAGACGGGTGTGTGAGGGTGGCTTTTCCGAGGGGTCGGCCTCGGTAGGTCCCCCTCGCTCGCGACGGCCACGGTTCTGCTCCCAGCGCGCAAATGGAAGGTCGGTTTGCAAGAGCACTCGGATGAGCACGGGCCCGAGATCGCCTGTCACCCGCGCACATGCGGTGCGGCCAAACGGGGTTAAGGAGGCTCGCGGCGCACCGTTATCGGGTCGGCTGGTGGGTGGAGCGCGCCCGCCGTGACGACGGCGCCGACGAGTGAGGGGCCGTGGATCTTCCGGATAGCGAACCCACTAGGGTTCCCACCCGGAAGAGAGGAAGTCGATGTCGAAGAATCGTCGGTCGTTTACTCCTGAGTTCAAGGAGGAAGCGTCGAAGCTG